>Ga0209208_10009975_pt1 | contig 12420 bp, 9 predicted proteins | sample S1TSphfallax_3_FD_187694 | JGI IMG/M metagenome (GOLD analysis project Ga0209208, IMG submission 187694) | Host-associated microbial communities from peat moss isolated from Minnesota, USA - S1T2_Fd - Sphagnum fallax MG (SPAdes) (version 2) | ecosystem: Host-associated > Plants > Peat moss >...
TCAAATAAAATTTTAGGATTTTCCTCATTAAGATGTGTGTTAATCATTACTTCGAAATTAATACTAGCTGTAGAGACACAACACTTGTTAATATAACGTTCGAAAAGAAACTAGATATCCAACATTGAGAACAGCCTTGTAACATCTTGTTAATGCAGCATCAAACACCATCAATCTGAAGACCCACCTTCCCCTGTTTAAATTTGCATAGCTCACGCTTTCAACTGATCTCTAATTTGAAATCCAGTGCAAGCAAGTGCAATGTAACACGTCTGTATCCAAATCATTTCTGGTCATTGGAATGGAAGTGACATTTTGAGAGAATATGGGAATGCTGTCATTCTGCTAGAACAAGAACAAAGGTGCAAGTACTGGGATAAAGTAACTGCCATGCATGACTAAAGAACTGATGGAAACATGGAAAGTACCATTTAAACCAAGATCAGCAATTTGAATCCAGATGTTATGGCAGACTTATACAACAATACTGAAGAACTTGTGACAACACAGAGAATATTACCAATATGGAAAAGTATAAAATGTTAGAAAACACATGAACAAGCATAGCAACATTGTGTATGTACATAAAACATATCAAACCTCTATAACATCCACATTGATGTCTAGCCTAGCAAATCATGGAATGTTTGACCTGATAAACATTTGTGGTAGTTAGGGCTAAAAAATGGTAAAGCCATGATTTTGGAAGGCATATCTGGGCTTATAATATATGCCAGAGTGTTGTGAGATTGCCATAGCAACTGCCATGAGCCATGCAGCCACTACCATAGCTCCAGGGCCTGGAACTTTGCAAGGACTTGTGGAGGCATGCAGCTTAATTGGCCAACCTGCCAAGAGAGAAATGAGACACTTGAATATCTGCTGTGCTCAACAATGTTTCTCTTGAAAAGGTGCAATGATGCCAACCCCTTTAGTTTTTATGAAAGTAAGCTGTGGGTCGCAAAAGGAAGAAGATTCAGAAGGATTCCTGTGAATAACATGTTGAATGCAGGTGAAAAGGTATGTGATACAATGTAGCTAAAAAGCTACCAGAGTTAGCATGTTCTTTGGGGCCTCTGCACCAGCTACAGCTGCATTTGCTGCTAAAATAAAGGCTTTTACTGGATCCTCATTTACAGCCAACTTCTGCAAAATTGCCCAATCAAACAAAAAATTCCCGGTTACATCAATGGGTGCTTAAGAAATTGGTTGACAACAAAATAACTATGAGAGCTTTCATGCCCCATGGTCCATATTCTATGACTTGTTCATTCTAGCTTGAATTTGCAAATTGTGCAATCCCTGTTGAAGCAAAGATCATTCAGTCCTTGAAAATGTGCACCTCTTTGCAGCAATGAAGGTTGGCAGCATCTCTGGTGGTATCCAAAGGAACACCTTATTGGTGGGTGAGCCTGTTGATTATGCATACATGCAAGCCTCTTCTGACCCTGAACCAACCAGTCAGTTAGCAACAGATCAACAGTTCTGACACAAAAATGTGACTGCAATAAGTAATAGTTGCTGATCATGTCCTCTGATTGCTATCTTTGTGCATCATGAACTTCAGGAGATGTTACAATAGGCTCTTGTAAGATCTCTGTGGAGGAAGCCTAGTGACCAGATACAGCCCTGGTTTTCAATTACCAATGATAGCTGTTTGGACAATGAATTTTCATAATTTTTTTGTGCAAATCCTCTGAGAGCAGTAACTGAAAGCAAGAAGGAAATGACACTACTGAAAAGTTTGGTTGATCTACATGTTCTGGGACCTCTTGAAGTGTTGTTGATGCAGGAATAAGAGCGTCTAGTATTATGTTCAATGCCCTGCTGATGCACCTCCACGATTACTTACAGCTGCCACAGCTGCCTCAAATGCTACTGACCCTGAGGGTGAGAACAAAGGATCATCAACCCTCCTATATCAGCAGACACTGATGCTTATGAGTGTGATCACTGACACAACTAACTGGAGTTGAAGTTATTATTTATGTAGTATATACAGCAGTATCACTGAGAGACATCAAATGCAACATAAGAAACAGAAGTACATGGCAACTTATTCTCAAATTGAGCATGAGGTAGAGACTCTTAAATCACATCAAGGATCTAATCTGGATCTAATCTTCAAAACACACAAGAGGTTTGGATGACTGACAGACTCGTATATTCTGACAGAAACATTTTCAGTTGCATTCTCTTTTAGGTTTGCATGGGCTACTCTACAGAATACATCATACCTTCAACACCAACAAAAACGTTCAATGTCAGAACCTCAAAAACTTGTCTGTGAGGATGATTCCAGTCTGATCATATGATCGGCTGCTGTCTCCACTCTCCTGGCATGGTACTGCCAACAACTGGAGCACAAAATCCAAAAGCTCACAGAAATACAGGAAGTAATGCCCACAGTGACATGAAGGAGAACATTGTCATGAGCTGATGAAGGAAGATCTGGTGGAATTTACCCTCCCTTGGGATGGTTAGAAACAAAGCAAACATATGACAACTTAAGGGCATCAGTACTGCATAGAAACCACAAACACCTCTGATCCTGTGTGCTGTAAAGGGAAAAAATTATAGTTCAATGGGTAAAAGGTGTTCAGGAGATCTTATAGAATGCCACTAGTACCACCTGTTACTCTCTTGACTGAACAACCTAGCTGATTTACAGTCTCAGCAGCATCATTGAGGGGGTAGCTGCAGAAGCAAAATAGTCACCAACTGATGTATCCAACAAAGTACTTGCACAAAAACTGATGTTAAGTCTGTATTATGCAAACCTATCATTATTTTGAACTGTTAACATGCAAGTGACACACTCATCAAGAAGAGGCCAGTCCTGATGCCACAAAAATTAACTACAACTCTTTCCATAGACACATGCTATCTAGTTTTGGCCAGTCCATTGCAGCAGAACTTATGGTTGTTCCACAATCACCATGTCCAACTTCGTTGTCCCAATCATTCAATGATTTTTGAAAATCAAGCACAGCCCCTTGCACCTGCGTAGATGGCCACCTGCAGTTTTGGGCCTCAGGAGGTCAATTCCTTTGGCTGACTTGGAGCCTGAATACCCCAACAAAGACATGGAAATGAAAATCATCATTTGATGCAAGATAGAATGAAACAAGAAATGTGGAAACCTATCTTTCTGATTGCAAATTAGATATAATAAAGGGTGACAAAATCACAACTGCTGGTCTAAGAACAGGACTACAAAACAGCTACTATAAATCAGTAGTGATACATACATATATGCACAGTGTGTGAGGCTCTAGTCCATGACAAAGGCTAAGAGTTTCCGGAACAAATACTCATGGCTCCCACAAAACTGACAATCAAGAATACAAATCTTAATCAAGGACAACAGCATTTGTTGAGTATCTATAGCATCAGTGTTCACAGTTTTACAAGGGGCATGGTTTGAAAATGAAACTGTGAAACGGGTGATGCTTTGAGCAGAGTACTTTTGTTCTGGTGTTGTGGTGCAAGTAGAAGTGCAACAGGCAATGTTGTTGATTGACATGGTCGTGGGGGCCAAAACAGAAGAGTAAACACAAGGCACTTATTTTCAGGATCAATAGTACTCCATATGAAATTCATTTCAACAAGCATCGGAAGGATTTACTACAAGAACAACCATGTTGGTCTCTCTCTCCCTTTGCCACAGACATTGTACAAAAGAGCACATTATGCAATTAGTGACAGCATCATGTTGAGACAATGTAAAGCTTCTCAAGAGATTCAACAGCAACACCAACAGGCCAAGCTTATACCTGAGTGGGAGATTCAAGTGCATCTAGAATTAAGTCATCCACCTTCAGCACAGAGAGAGATATCCCTGTATACATAATAAAGAACATATTATAAGGGGATAGAATGGCTCCAGCAACCAAAGCGGGACATGAAAGGGGTGGCAGTAGAATACCAGTATGTTTTCTCTGACATGAATATATGTCAAGAGTCATATCTTTACTGTTATAAGAGGAAAGTGGGATCTTCAAGTCACCATGCCTAGAACAAAAGCACAACATCTTTGGTGAGAGGACATACTGGGGAAAGAATCTGCTTGAGGATATATATGCCACAAGATCCACTGCTTATAAATCTGCCACTACTGCTCCAGGTTCAACATGCTGCAAACATGGACATGATCTCTCAATTAGATTGCAAATTAAGTCACTAGATGCATTACAATGAACTTACTCTGCAGATGGCAAGGTAGTATCAGCCCAAGAGGGATATCCATGGCTCATACTCATGCCCTAAGATATGTTTTTTTGTTTTCCAACAGGGATAGTAGAGTAGTTATTGAAATGTGTCAAGTGTAACTATAAACTACAAAAAAAGAAATCAAGTGTCCTACAAATGTCCTACAAATGATCAAAAGAATAGTTGTTTGAAACAAGTCTCCTCTTCAAATAGTCCCACTCCAAAAACAACATTAGTATGTCTTGCAACTTCTTACACAACACTTGAGGATGCACTTGATCGCCCATGCAATTTTTAATACAAAGTCTTGAGGGTTGGGAGTAGAAACTAGGTGTCATATGTTGTAGCAATTTCAATTGTTCAAGCATGGCCAACATAATCCCCCGCCAAACTCAAGTCCTTAAAGCAAGGATCTAACATCAAAACAAGCATATCGTGGGTTTTAAACAATTTGAAAGAATCCATGAAATCCAAGAAAGGCCTTAATACAATAGCTACTTGTAGTCACATGTTGGCACCAAGTTGCTTCACTTTCATGCACATGTCCATGTCCTCTACAACATCAACCTTTGCTTGCAGATTCAACCTATACTTAAAAAGTTGGACATATAACTTGATAGTTTTGAAATGTTTCCATGGTACAATTTACACACACTTTGTGTCATAACTAGAAGTACATATACTATCAAAAGTAGTAACACATAAAATTTCACTCACTTTGAATTTTTCTAAAAATTCATTCAATTGATTTGGGTTTTAAAAACAAAGTGTCTTATTGCCCCCTACTCATCCATAGATCAAAAGTAGTTGTGGATCTAGGTGTTGCATCAAGCTAAAGCCACACATACAAATCTAGACATTTAGCAATTATGGCTAGAAGAATCTTTGATGATAGTGTTCTTTGAAAAGGAAACAACTTTGGATCAAGCCTCAATGTTAATTTACACATCCACACATTTTCACAAGTGTTCAAGGGGAGATATCCTTTAGCCATTAGCCGTGAGCAACACCAAGTCCTCTAGAAAACAATTTGCACTTCATCTTGCTTTTTGTAAAGGGCTTTGCTTCCAAAGAAAGATGAAATTACACCTTGTGTTATTTTTGGGTGTTTTTTGGTAGGCTACATACATCACCTACCACCTTCATCATTCATTGATTATGAACCCCTAATACCTTCAATAGCAAAAACTTCAACAACATATGTAGCTATAAGCTTGACATGCTCAAATTCAACATGCTGCTTGATAAGACCTATCCCAAAAGACTTCTTGTATGCACTAATCTTTTTTTTCTGTTTTGTCTTCTTCTCAATCAAAGCAAGATGGATAACATGTGGGAAACAAATACTACATTTTAATTGTTGAACTAGGTCACAATTTGGAATGTCCACATTGTTTACAACAAGGAAAGCCCATGGAACATATTTGCAACTATAAGTAGTCCAAAACTTGGCTTGCTTGTGTACAATCAACAAAGGTGTTATTTGATCTTGCTCCTTAGTAGCAGAATTTTGGGTATTCATACTAACACCCATAGATGAACGCAATGTTCCCTTATTAAATGAAATATTACATGGACTAACTTGGACCAAATGCACATAAATTACACCTACATCAAAGGGCAATGAAGCTAAGGTGTCCCATACCACGTAATGTTGTTCTTTTCTTGCCATTGTTTAAGCCCTAAACATTGCAAAAGAAGTGATTCAATATTTTAATCACAATTCAAATTATGTTGTTGTTGCATTGGGGGTTCAATGTTGCAATCAAAATACAAATGTGCAAGTTGAAAAAAATGAAGAGAGCTCACTTGAATCTATTAGAATTTCTATCTATTGAAGCTTGAATGAATTGTTACTACAATGGAGAAATTGTTGTTGCTAAAAACTTGAAACTATTATTGTTGTTGGAGATTGTTTGTTGGAACTATTACTATTGGAGATTATTTATTGGAGCCTTTGTTGCTAGAATAGAGGAATTGTTGTTAAAGTTATTGTTGTTAAAGTTGATGTTGATGTGATTAATGATGTAATTATTGTTGTAGTTGTTAAAGTTGTTGTTACAAATGATGTTAGAACTAGAGTTATTGTTGTTGTTATTGCACTATCACCTTTACAAATTAAAAAAAAAGAATGGGAACAAAACTTTGAGGCACAAAAAACATGTGAAGATGTGCATAAAAACAGAATACACACAAACATGGGAAGAATGTGGACATAAAAAGGGCATAAATATGGGGCAAAAGTGTTCACTTGAAGTCTAAGCACGAAGAAGCTTGCATGATGGTGCTCCTATCTCAACCACCACATTCCCACCCCTATAAATAAGAAAGAAAAAAAAGGGAATAAATTTTCGGTGGCTCAAAAAACACATGAAGGTACACATAGAAACAAAAGACTATGCACACATAGATTTGAGAAAAACCTAGAATATATAATAACAACATAGACATGGGGCGAAAATGTTACTTGAAGCTTGGGTAATGACCTTCCTACTTCAACCACCGCATTCCCACCCTTGCAAATAGGAAAGAAGAAAGGGGGAGCAAAACTTTGGGGGCCCAAAAAGCACATGAAAGCACACACATAAACATGGGAAGAATGTGGACACAATAAGAACACAAACATGGGCAAAAATGTTCACCTAAAGCCCAAGCTCGAAAAGCAATGGGTTCCGATCCTTGCATACAAGAAATAAGAGAAGGGGATCAAACCATGAAGGGGGAGTGAAAGTCAGCCCTCTTGTCGCAACCCTACTTTGGCCAAGTGTGGGGGTGAAGCCCAACACTTGGAAAAAAGTGAGGATTTGGAGTCCTCCGGGACTCTCGAATGTTTAAAGCTCGACAACAAGGCCCAAAACACCTCGCATTGGGGTGTTCTTGATGTCATTGGAAAGGTATTGAAGCGTAGATATCGAAAATGGCCTCGCATTGGCCATTTGGACATCTGTCGCCCAAGTTATAGGCAAAAGCAAGGCCGGGAGTCAAACTGGCAATTTGACTCCCGACCATTAAAAGTCGGGAATCGACCTCTTCCCGACCTCCGAATGGAGAGTGCGACACGGCGATGGAAAGATCTCGACGAGGGCTACAAGTTTGGTTTAGACCTTGTCGCGATCAGACCTCGTAGTCGGGAATTATGAGCTCCCAAAGTCCTAGGACTCCACCCGGGACAGTTTCGGGATAATTTCGGGACTCCAACTTGGGAGTCCTGGGAAAAAGAGCCATTTGGATGTAGTCCCTGAAACGTGGCGCAGAGAATACTATATGGGGGAAGGTGGTGGCTTCCCCCGAGTCCGGGCCGTGGTGTGTCTTGTGGTCCAAAGTGCCCGTGGCTTGTCCTAACACCCAAGGGTGTCCCGGAATGTGAACTAACCACGTGGGTGGTTTATTTTGATGCAGATTCAAGCTTGATCTACTAGTCCCTCTTCCTAGTCTAATCCATGGGCTCCCAACTCGACCCTCTACCCTTTTCTAGAGTTGGAAGCCGGGAGCGCCTTCCAAGTCCCAACTTTCCACAACTACACTTTGGTGAACCCTCAAGTGGGTTCACCCCGGGACTTGGGAGTGCGTCACTCTTGTTCACCTAAAGCTAAGCTTGAAGAAGCAACGACAATGGTGCTTTTACTTCAGCTAATGCATTCCCACCTCCTTTCCTTGCAAACAAAAAAAAACAAAAGGGGGGCAAAACGACTTTGGTACACATTACACAATACACACAATGTGCACCACAAAAAAAAGAAAAAGGAACAAGGCAACAAGGGGGAGTGAATGTGAAATGTGAACATCTTATTCACCTGAAATGGGTTGCGAGTTGGCAAAGTTGATTAGAGTTGGAACTCTTGACTCCCAACTTTGTTGAGAGACTACACATTACACAAACCTAAACGATTACAAACTACAAACCCTAAAAGAGGAACCCTAACCTTAATATGTATATACACAACTTTAAAATGGCAAAATAAAATGCACATAGTTGTGTAAATGTATAATGAATTTATATACCTATGCGATAGGTAAGTATAAATGTATATGAAATTTTATATTCTATATGTAAATGTATGATTTACACTTACACACCATTTACACATCGTATATATGGCTATTTACACGTACCCACACAACATTGGTATATACTTACTATGGATCCTAGTTTATGTTTTATTAATGAAGTTGATTTCATAAAATGTTTTTTTCACCAAACTTGTATGTATTTTTTTTGGAGATATTTGTTAATGTTTGGTTAAGTCTCAATTAATTAGGGATAAACCGAATTAATTTAGTTGTTTGGGTTTTTATCTTGAATTGGTTTAGAGGTGAATAAGGTTTGGGAAATTTTGTGTATGGGATATAATTATAGTTTGTGTGATCTCAAATCACTTTTGGTGATTTGACACTCCAACACATTCTATTGTTATATGCAAGTTTTTGTGTTTTTTTGCAAAATGTTAGTTTTTACATTTTGTTGTGTGAAAATGTTGGGTTTGGATTCTTTTTTCATTTAAGGCAAATGACCATTTTGGTTTGGTCATAGTGTACTATTTAATATATTTTATGTTTTGTATGTGTGATGACAATGATAGTTGTAAATGTCAACATGGGAATGCACAACAATTGTTTTTATTGAATTTTAATTTGCAAGACTTGTTATTTCGCATTTTGGGAATTTAGCAAGACCTATCATGCACTAGAGGGCATTCTATCCTTTGCAACAAAAAAATCTATGACTATAAATTCTAAATGACTATATATATGATTTCAATCATAAATTATTACTTTGAATTTTATGTGTAAAAAGTCATAATCATATATTAGTGAGTCATGTGACTAGTAAATGATGAGGTGGTAACAAGATGAAGAGTGTTAGTTTTCATCACTTTTGTTTCATCTATATATCATCCATGATTGATGACAAAGTGATGTGAACATCCAATTGTCATTATAATGTAAAAAAATGATTACAAGTCATTTGATATGAACATAAACAACCCTACCCCCCCACCTACCTACCTACCTACTTACCTAACCACCAACCCACCCATGCACCTACCTACCTATTACCTATTTGCCTACCCACCCGCACATGCACATACTTACCTACCTACCCACTCACCCACCTATTTATTTACCTACCTATTTATTTATTATGTTTTACAACCTACCTACCTCCTACTTATCATCCTATAACTTGCCTATTACCTATTTCATAGTTTTATAATGATATGAAATAAACACGTGAAATAAAAACTTGACAAAAATTGAACTTTTGATGTTGTAGTCCATTGGTAATTAAGGACTTGGTTTATCATTGTGAAGGTTGAAGGGTTCAATTCCTAATATTTGCAACCTATGTGCATTCGTAAAGGGCTAGGGTAAATAGGCTATACTAAAGTAGTTAGGTAGGTAGGTTAACCTACTACTTACCTATCAACTTTTTTCAACCTACCTAGACCTATTACCTACCTACCTATCTATTACAATTTATTATTATTACAATATTTAAAAAATATAAGTATAAATTTGAATAGTCAAATGGTCCATTGTCTACCAATCATATTTTAGTCATTCATTATATTACACTTCAATATTATATATGACTTGTTTTCTATGGCTTGCTTTTAATGACTATAGGATGAAAAATGTCATGTTGAACATTCAATGACTTTTTTTCCTTTGCTAATTATCTGTACAATTAAGGGCCTTTAGTCATATGCCAATATGAGTACAAAATCAATCATGTATGGAATCATAGATTTAAAATTTTCTTTTAGTGATTTTTTGTATTCACATTGTAACAATATTTTTAAATCTACATGCTTTTGTCACAATTTATACATTTGGGGTTGGGTTGTGTATAATAGAATTTTGTGAACAACATTGCAACATTTTTCTATCTTTTAGTTAATTTAGTAAATTTTTTTTGGTATTTTGTCTTTTGTTTCTTTGATGATGTTTCTAAATGTGATTATTTTTGTTAGACATGTATTTTTTTTTGTGTTTATGTAAGTCTAGTAAACATTTTTTGTGTTGTGGTTTTTTATTTTATGTGTTTGGTGTATGATGATGGCAATGGTTTTCAGTCTTAACAAGGCTCTTGTTCTCAATCCCAATAAGAAGAAGTCAGCACCCTTAAAATGTTGTGTCCATTATAAATGTCCAACATAAGATGCTCCATGCATGTCATTTGAAAGGTGGATTTTAAGTTGGTATGATTTGTACAATGTTATAGGCAATGGACATAAATATATCCATAGTGTTCATAGTTGATTGTGAATACAATATGTCGATTTCTCTAACCGTTGGTTTTACCTTGGTGAATAATTTTTCTTTGCACTTAAATGTTGGTGCATACATCAAAATAACAAACTTTAGGGGTATGTTAAAAAATAGATTTGAAAGACTAGATGTTTGTCTTAAGGGTGGGCTACAATGATAATTATTGAAAATAATGAATTCTTTCCTATTGTTCTTTATGATTTGTTTCAACACAGAAGTCATCTAGGAAGTCCATTCATAGGATGATCTTAAGGAGTTGGGCACCATGGAGATGGTGGGCATTGGCATTTATGGTAAATATGTCAAATCATTCATCTTCCTTGTCTCAAAATGGTGATGATAATGAGGATTCTTATGGAATTTTCATTCTTCCTTCAATTTTATTCAAGATAAAATGTAGTTTGTACAAGTGTAGAACATTGCCAAACCAATGATTTTGTTCATCGAGAACACTCATAGCACTATTTTTGGTGGACAACAATTAATGACAAACTATGTGCATTCACTTTTGTCATGTTAATGATTGAAGTTGGAAGAGACCTACACACAAAAAAAAGAAAAAAACTAAGTTTTAACTTATAATGGGTGGCATTGGTGAAGTGGGAGTGTCGCTATAATCATTGGTTAGCAAGGGTGATGTTAAGGGAGGAGAAAGGATTCAATGATAGCAACTTGCTGCTTTGGGAACTGGATGGCAAAAGGGATACCTCAGGTATGGCTATTAATGATCTAACTATAATTGGGGATCTTTTGGCACCTCCATCATCAAGACAACTAATGTTGGAAATGTATAGAATTCATAGTGTTGGCTAGTGACAACTACTAATTCATCATGTACATTTGGTGAATGACAACAATTTTTGCTTTTATTTTATTTCCTAATGTTGATGTAACAATTGTTGGCCAATGGAAAATTTTAGCTATAAATATCCAAAAATAAAAACCTTGATACAAAGGATTTGCATTTTAAAAATGGCTAATTCGCCATATTCCAAAAAAAAATCACTAGTATTCTATAATAAGTTCAAACAAAAAACCCAAAATTTTAAAAGGTTTTTAATTTTTTCTACTTTCATATCTATTCTATAGCCAAATTTGGTTAAATTTTCTTATGAATGATTGCCAACATAACAAAATTGGAGAAAAAAACCTTGCTTTGACTATAATAATTTTTGGCAGGTTTAATTTCATCAATTTAAAACAAGCAGTTTTCATCTTATAAATGGTTTTTCCCCACTTGTGGCAAGTTCAAACCAATGTTGGGTGGGTATCAAAAATCTTGCTGAACATTAGAGGCTAAGCCCCTTAGGGTATCACACCGAGTGATACCCTGTTTGAAAACCGAATCACCAATTTTCACTAGTGTGAGAAGTGGATGGTGATATCCAATTAAGTTGTTTAAAAATAAAAATAATGAGACCCGATTAAGGTTTGACCCCTAACCCGGGTAAAGGTCTCAAAAAAATCCTAAATGAAAAACTCAAGGTTAGGTGGAGGCAACAACCACTTCCAAAAAACCCTATCTTTTTTATAAAATGCACTTTTCTATTTTAGTTCTTCTTTTTGCATTTTTTCACTTGTGTTCACAAAGGTTGGGTGTTGTGTTTTATAGTGTTTTGTGTTGTTTAGATTTTGGAGTTTGGATTTAGATCATAGAGATATATATATTTTTTTTCATCACTTTTCACCTTCTCTCACATTTTTTTTTGTTTTTGTTTTCCTTTTTTGCCTCTTTCCTTTGCCTCTTGTCTTAATGTTTCCTTGTTGCCTCCTTGTTGCCTCTTCACACTACCTCTTCACATTGCCTTGTGCATTGTTTATTGCTTCACACGCTTGTCACCTCATTGCTTCACGCATTCGTCACCTTGTTGCCTTGCATGCTCATCACCTTGTTGCCTCGCATGCTCATCACCTCATTGTTTCACACAATGCCTT
>Ga0209208_10009976_pt1 | contig 12419 bp, 4 predicted proteins | sample S1TSphfallax_3_FD_187694 | JGI IMG/M metagenome (GOLD analysis project Ga0209208, IMG submission 187694) | Host-associated microbial communities from peat moss isolated from Minnesota, USA - S1T2_Fd - Sphagnum fallax MG (SPAdes) (version 2) | ecosystem: Host-associated > Plants > Peat moss >...
GCCATTTGATTGGCCTATCACCAAAAACATTATGAAATCCCTCCTTCCCCATAAAAAAAAAAAAGTTGTTTTACATTTACACTATTTTACACAACCATATAAAATCATATAAAATGTATTGATTTTTACACTTACACTGTTTTACACAGCTTAAAATAAATTTACACAGTTTTACACTTACAACACGTTTCGTATTTTATATTTACACTTACACAAATATAAATGGATATTAAACATTTACTCTTACACGGAGTGTAAGTCCCAAACCAATTACAAGCACAACACTGATCCAAAAATTGCCATAGAATTAACAAAGGAAATTTCAGATATTAGTAGAAGATAAAAAGGATAGACTTTGCAAAGGAACAATATCCATGTGTGGATCATGTACATACATGTGTGGATTCTAGACTAATTTATTGCAAAAAATCCTCCAAGTTTTGATATCAAAAATTTGAAAAAGAAACCTTGCTCTGAATCCAAATTAACATTCACCCAGTCAAATATAGCCACTAAAGGTGCATTCACACCTAATGTTAAGTCAATGTTAAGTGAAAATTTAGGTGGCATCTTTGGTGGCACCCAATGTTAAATGGGTCATTATTCAATATTGAATGAATGTTAACTTAACATAGAAATCTTTGTAATAAGTAGATTTAGGTCCCTAATGACTGACTAGCTTGGTGTTAGGGGACTAAATACTAGAGTCCTTAAACATCAAGTGTGAGTGCACCATAAGAGCAAGTCCAGAAGTGCGCAATAAAAGGGTTAGAATGGTAGTACCCAAACATGGTAGGAAAGGTATAGCAGAATGCTAAAAAAAAGTGTTATGCACCCATGCAAAGAGAGCTGCAAGGCCATGGAGCTATGGTGATGGACTTGCAATACTTTCACATGAGAAACCAAGAAACACCTAAAGCCAAGAGACATTCGGCACCCAGGTGGCATGCCACATAAGCAAACGACGGGCCTAATCTTGCAATTTCATGGTGGGGTTCAAAAATGGGCCAACTAAATTTTTACAACAAGAGCCCAACACATGGGTCTGCAAATTGTGATTGTGGAGTCATTTCATTTGGAATGTTGTCATCCATGGCCATGCTCTAAGAGGTGTGTTGTCTGACTCAAGAAGGTGAAGGTTTAGGGTTTAAAGGGTTTAGGGTTTAAACTATAGGTGAAATCAAAGTCAATATGTCAAGTGAATTGCAATAATGCAGTTATTAAATTGCATATACTTTTTTAGTTAAAACTAAATGTTCTTATCAACTGGAATCAAGAGTTGATGGGCTACCTATGCATCTATATAGAATTGTAGTAGATTTTATTTTATTTTTTTAAATTATTTTTGTGAACACAATAATCAACCTAACCAACAAGCTGTTGGCAATACCCCTAATCAAGACTCGTGACAATTTGACATGGCACCCTCTTCATTTGCTTGTCCAAGAGTTTGAACTCAAGACTTGAACTAGCAACCAATTTTTAGTGAAAGGTGGGAGACCTCAGGTATGTGTTACCCATTGTGGATTTTGTTTCCTTTGATTAATTTCATTACTTAACCATGTTAGAGCAGCTTCATCAGTAGCAGTATATAATGTAATGATACATAAACAATAATTTGAATGAAGTTTATTTAGGGTTTAAACAATGTGAATTGAGTTTTTGAATATGGTGAACCTTGAAGAGATGCAAGAGTTTTGAACCTAAACCCTAAACCAAAACTTGCATCCAAGTTTGATGATGCCTGTCTCAAAACTTTGACATGAGAGCTCATTTGAATCCTGAGTAAATCCCTTTTGTTTTTGAACTTTAAGAGTTCATACAAGTGTACCAAAAAAAGAGGGTGTGCCTTAAAACCTCAAACCCTAAAACTTCAACTTTAAAACCTCAACCCTAAAATGCTTAGCATGAAAACCTTCAAATGAACCCTAAACTCTATATAACTCTACAAACTTAGAAACCCATGTACCATAAACTTAAAAAATGGGGGCAGTCAGTCAGTCAGTCAGTTCGTTCACCAGAATTTTGTGTTAGGGTGTGAGTTGGTCCCCAGTTTGACTAAACTAGGCATGAGATGAAAAACAAATGACCGAACAAGGGTTTAAACTAGGGATGACTTGAAGGATAACTAATGACTTGAATGCTGCTCATGCTATGCTGCTCATGCTGCTCATGTGAATGCCCTGTGCAGCTTACCAACTGCGCGCCGAGAGTCATGCTGATCCAGGCCTAGGATTTCCAGGATGGTGGGTGGGTGGTGGGTTTGTGCAGATGGGTTTATTTTTAGGGTTTTAAAATGTCAATCAAATGTGTGTCAGAAAATGTCAGTTGGTGTGGTGTCCATGTTGAGTCCGTGGGAGTTGTTGTTGATGAAAAAGACCAAGTTCAATGAACCAATACCCCCCCACCCCCACCAATTAATTATCATCCATGAGGATGGATGATAAGTGGACATGAAACAAGATTTTTATCATTGAATTCCTGTCCCCTAGCTAACCATGCTGGTTAACTATGTACTTACCATCATCCACATGCATCTACCTACCTAGTGTCTATCAAGTATTTACCTACTTGCCTACATGCTTACTTAAGCACTTATATTACTTTCTTAGTGCTTACTTATTATGTATGATATATTATCAACTTCCACCTCAAATCTTCAACTTGAACTTTAAACCTTATAACCATACAACTTGGAACCATGGAGATGAAAAAAGTGACCATATTTAAACATGTGGACCCATGAGAAATATGAGGAACAACAACCTTAAGGAACATTTGACAAAGCAAATGAGATAAATGGAAAAAACACATTCCAAAAATATATAGGAAGGGTGTGAAAATTGAGGTGAATATCCTAAATCTTTTTTTTCATGTTGTGTTTTGTCATATATGGTTCCACCTTTCACCAAATGCCCTTATGTGCCTAGGTTTTTCAAAACACAAATGTTGGATTCATAAGATTGCCCAAATCTCAAATAGAAACTTTTAAAAGGTCCCAAAATTTACAACAAACCCAAAATTCAACCCCACTTTTAACAAAACCCACCCCACAACTAACATTGTGTTCCTTCACCAAAACAAGACAACATCATTTCTTTCCCCACTTTGTAGTAATTGCATCAAAAAAGTAAAGTCACCCCTCCAACCTCATCATCCATACTTTAGCATAGAAACCTTACCATATTGTGATTTCATTAGTTTCAAGAGGTCATTTCACTTGGAAACTATCACAAGGCAAATTGTAGTTGTATGTACAACAAACATAAAACTACAACTACATGCTATCAATTAATTCAAGTGTCCAAGGGTCATCACATTGGTAGAATCCATTGCTTTTTGAATCATCTTGGATGTAATCAACACAAACATTAACATAAATGTAGGTTTGCATGTTTCAACATACATGTAAAATTAAATACACCATGTCGTAAGTCACAAACCACAAAGATAAAAAAAATTCTTCCTATTCAATTTCATTTTCAAATTTTACATCCAAATTCGTATGTTAAAGTCAATTCTATTTCATAAACATTTGCAAAGATAGTTAGCTTCAAGCATGCAATGCACATATCAGTTGGCCAATTATTGTTGACAAAAATAATTTTATCAAGTTGGTTAGTTTAAAGATGACATTTACAAAGTGTTGTGAGGGTTCTTACAATAGAAAGATCCTCTTAGTTTTAATTTGATTTGTAGGAATCCCAAGAATGTGTATCAACAATTTATAATTGGTAAGGAATTTTTGTTTTTCCATGCACCACTAGGTCAAGGCACACTTGAAATTTGCGCCAACCAAATATGTCGAAACACATCCAACTTCTTGACACTAGGTGATGCAAAGTATCAAAATTTATTTCAGTTGTAAGAAAGAGATTTTCAAAATCCACTTATGCAACTTGGGATGTAGGCTTGTCAAATGCATTCAACCTTAATGATTTGAAAACAATTTTAATAATTGCTCTTCATAAGCAACAACCAATCTATCTACATTTTCCTAGTTCACATAGCTAGTGACCTTGAATGCATATTGCATGAAACCACATTACATTGGACATTCATGAAAATCATAGTAGTCATTTTTTTAGGTTTGTCCAGTCTTGTTGTATACAACTCAAATGTATTTGAAAAATTTAGCAAAACCGAAATGAAAAATGAAACTTATGTTTCAATCTTCCCAAATCTGAAAAAATTACACAAAAAATAAATATTCAATCAGAGGTAGACTTTGCACTATCCAATTCCATAGTCCAAAATATTATGGTTATGGATAATTTTTTGCTTTTAGTGGAATTGGAGAACATCCATGCAGCTTTTTACCATCACACATTGAAGTATCATAAAAATTAAGATGAAAAAATCAATTAAGAAAAAAAAATCATTCTTTATAAGATTCAAAATGAAAACTTCATAATTGTAAAATCCAATTAGATATATAAATTGATTTTTTCAAGCCCCATATTTTTCAAGGTGTTTAAAAAAGGTTGTAAATATGGTGATATGAACTTGGACATGGAAAAAATGTGAACTTCAACATTATATAGATGATTTTATTGAAAAATACACATTTTCCTTTCAAATCCATGCAAAAAAAGACAAGGTAGAAGCATTTCCAAAACCTAGCATTTCATACAAAGCATCCATTCTTCCAACCATGCATATCAAAAGCATTTTCTTTTGAATCATTCAAATTGTTTGGTATAATTCGATTCGCAAGTTCGTCACATAATTCATGGCAAGTGAAAATCACAAACTATATGGCATGTCCAATGAGCTAGTGCCAATGACTTTGATTGAAGACACATTTGGTGATGTCCAACAAAGAAGTTTCACAAATTACCCATATCTATAAAAAAAGTACATGACTTTATAATGCAATTGATCGTTGACTATAGTTCATGATGCAATGGCAAACTAGAATGTCAAAGCATCTTGGAACAACATCTAACTTGCAAATTAATTCATTTCAAAACACATAAAACCCAACAAAACCATGTTAATTTGTTGGAAGAAAACAAATATCTCATTGCATTTGAATTTTAAACAATATTTCATCTAAGACATGGGAAAACAAGGGATTGGAATTACAACCTTGAAACCATGAATGGTTGCCATAGCCACAACCATAGTCCATATATTCTAAAAAAAGGGAGTTGATTACATAAATTTTCAAATTAATCACACAACACAAAGTCACTACCATCACAAAACTTTTTTTGCACTAGCTTGTCAACAACATAACTTGATATATTCAAATTTGATAGAGTTAAAATGCCAATTAGTTCAAACTACAAATTAAAAAATGGAGGTTATATATAGGTTGCAAACAAAAGGCTCACAACAAAAGGGGAGATCAATAATCTACAACTTGGCAATTCATTCACAAAAGAGAAATTTGTCCAACCACCAAATACCATATCCATCCCAACTCATTATCATCAACTCAACGTCTAATCAATATGTAGGGTTTATTGTTAAAATGTTAAAATGTCATTGTTGCAAATTTGTAGACTATAAATTACAAAATAGAAGCATGTTTTACACCCCAAAAATGAACTAAAGAAAGAAACATAATCCCATGCAAATGAAATGGAACAAGAACGAAAAAATTCTACCTTGTTTTCGTCAACGTGTTGAGTTTTTTGTGCCTCAAGCTAAAATCAATGCAAGCATTTTCCAATGCTTGCTTCCCCTTCTTTGACTTTTAGGGCCAAGTGATGCATTTTTGTATATCAACTTGGGCAACCTTGATAGGTGCATATTAAAATCCAATTTTCTAAAGGACATAATCTAAAATAGAAACTAAAGATACACAAAAATTAAAGATAAAATATATGTCACATAGAAAATATTATTTCTATGGCGAAAACACTTGACATGTGATAGAACCTATGTGTTAAATATGGTGTACAACATCTCTAGGTCCCTAATTATGAATTGTGGGAAACAATTTATAAATTTGTGCAACACTTTAATGGAAAATTGTTATGTAATACACAACTACATTTGAATTTAACCTCAACAACCTAAAATTTTGCTCTTAGCATAAACAATGATGTATGTAAGAAACAAGACATTTAGACTTGTAGTTGCAACCATAGAGTTTTATTGACTTTTTTGAAAATAAACCTAGTGTCTTGATGTAATGCAATGCAAGAATGTCACAAATTAAATGGGAATTAGAACCAAATTAGCCCTAGAAATAATTGAGACACACATTTAGTTCAATTGACATTTGATACCAAAACATTAGTTTGTAGTGTGGATAGCAAAGAGGGAAGCAAGTTCAAAAATATTTGGCACATAATGGAAGTGAAAAATGAAAACCCATGTATGGTAAACATGAAAGCCTAGTGTAGTTGAATATATATGGGAAGACCAATGGATTGTTATTTCTCCATGTTTGTTTATCCCATAAATCTCCTTTTTTTATTCATTAATAAAAGGTCATCATAAAAAAGGAGTAGCCATGCAAGAGAAAGAATGATCAAGCATAATCATGTGAAAATGACAAATTAGGGTTTTGGGTGTTGGTAACATTTAAACATCTAAAAAGGTTTGGGTTAAAAATGAATGAAATAAATAATTGAAATATGTTATTTTTAGTGATCTCCTACAAGATGTAAGTGTGGTATTATTTTTTGTCAAAGCTAATACCTTGACAAGTAGTTTTAGGTATGAAAAAATGCAACACTGAATCATATAGATTCCTTCCCAATGTTAACAATATTTGGAACAAGTAGGTAGGTTACCCCATACCCAAATTTGGACTTGGGGTTGATAATCAAGTCAATGAACAATAATTGACCACCATTAGTTATTATTTTTTTCTTGAAATTTTTTGAATTAAAATTCATAAGAATAAATTAAGAAGTTGCAAAATTCTAAGGTAGTTTTTTTGGATGTATTCCCCACCTCTAACAAGAGTATATTATAAGGAAAATAGTGATGAATCTTCTCAAATTTGGGTTGTGTGAATTGATGGGAAGCTCAATACCCGATTTGACTCCAAATGTACCCATTATCCTTTTTTTGTCCATGAACTCAAACTTGTGAGTTCATCTTGGTCCCATTTTAGAGTTGCTACCCACCTTTCTTGCCCTAGAACATGGAGCTATTTAAGAATGTGTCCTAAATTTTCAAGTCTTTTATAATCCATTAGTGTGAACCCGGTGCATAATGCACCCCGTCGATCCCCCCCCACCCGGTCCTTCGCCTTTCCCACTCCGGTTCACTTCCACCTATTAAGACCCCTAGAACCCCACCCCCACCCCCTTCCCCCCTCCATGAAAAAATTAAAAATCATGACCCTCCTAAACCCTTAACCCAAAAAAGCGCACCCAAATATCCTCACCCACCCTCCAAATCTCAAAAATACCTCCCCCATCGACGATGGCAGTTGTTGCGCGGAAACGGACGTAAAAGTAAAAGTAAGAAGTAAGGACCTCCGGCAGTTGCTGCGCGGAAACGGACGTAAAAGTAAAAGTAAGAAGTAAGAACTCGAGGTCCTGAATAGTTTTTGGGCCCTCGAGTTTGGGGGGATAGTTTTATTAAAAGTGATCTGGGTTTCAGGACCTCGACAGACGGACAGACAGACAGACTTACTGAATTAATATATAAGATTGTATCAAAAAGTTCACCTTGATATCTTGTGATAAGCCTTTGGGGCTTGCCATAATTACCTAACACCTAACATATGTTTTAACTAGCTTGCATTTTAACCACCATTAGGGTTAGGTTAAAATTCATTAAAATACAAATTGAAATAAATTACAACCCATTAAAAAATTACACAAAATAATTTCAAAATATTTGAATTACAATTTCATATAACCTTCTTTATGGGATTCTAGAAATAATAATTTAGATCAATATTTAATAAGTCTTTATTTAGGTGTTTGAAGACATTGTTCATAATTTCACCTCATTTCACAATTTTATTATAAGTTCAACATTGGCAAGAACCTCACCTTGCACACCCTAACCTAACAATCCCATTGTGTGTTATCTCCTTTTCCATCTTGTAGGGGAAAAAAATGAAAGTCACACAAGTGCAAAAAGAACTCCCAACAAAGTCATGACCTTTGTACCAACAAAAAAACCAACTAAAAGATTTGAGCCAAAAACTAAACACCCAAGGTTGTTTGATTTAAGAATGACCACAAAGAAAAATTGTAGAGTTGTTCAACTTACAACTTTGTTTAACCAAGTTCAACCTTTTGCTCAAAACCATAAGACAAACCATTGGAACCCCAAATCACAAAATCAAATGACATGCCAAAAATATAGTGGAAAAGATCTTTAGACAAAACTCATTTAAATAGCTTTAACCTTCTAGAATGCTTGAATGAAACTTCAACCCACAAAAAATACAATACATCAACACATGCAAAACACCCAAAAAAATTTACAAACATCTTACCTCCACCAAGTTTCCAATCTAGCAAATATAAACAAAATACTAGTGTCTTCAAAGTTCATGACTTTCAAAGTTAAGAAAAAAAAAAAAAATTCTAAACTTCACCTTGCAAAAGCTGAAAAAAAGCATTGAAAAGAATTTAGTTCAACAAAGCCCACTCACATTAAATTCCTTCATGATCTTCTACATACAAATCACACTAAACACAAACAAAATTGAAACATGTATTAATGCATTGTAGTCTTTCACATGAAAAGAATAAAATAAAATCACACAACACATGTTTGATCTTACATACAAAACACATTATGCACACTATATCATCACCTTATTTGCAATACTACACACACATACACAAAAATCGAACCCAACAATAATGAAGATAACTACAATCCAACATTCCAATGCTTAATGTTCTTGCCAACGAGCAAAATCTATCACCACCTTAATTTATGAATGATTTCAAACAACCCTAACCTTTCACAAAATTATTTTAGCATGAAAAAGTTGAATAGAAATCACATTGTTATGAATGTTACCAATCAAAGTAATGCCCAAGCACTGATGTTGGATGTAATAACCCCCTTCCCCTTGGGTGAAAGCAAGGTAAAGCAAACAAAAAGGAATAGTCCCCCCAAAATCCAATTAAAAAAAAGACGAATTTTGACATAAACATAGGAAAATAGATTAAAAAATCATATTAATCATTGAATAAAATAATTTGTCTATTTTCAATGCATTAATATTCTTTTATCATTGCTCGTAGTTTTTTGTGATAAGGAGTAGTTAGCCATTTCCTTTTGTTTGCTTTCAACCCCTTCTGGAAAAATGGCTTAATAAGGAATAAAATATGACAAGGAAAAAATACATACAATTTAATTTTTTGGAACGTTGCAAGTTACATTTGTATTCATCCAAAACATAAAAGGTAATGAAATTTTGCCACAATCAATGATATTTTTACACCCAACATGATCTTGGACAACATGAAAATAGAGATTGAACAAGGTTTACACTAGTGTTGATCAATTGTTTTTTTATTCAATAAGCAACTAGGTAGATCATTAATTTGTTTATGGACCAAACAAGTTATATTACATTTTTTTGAAAAAAAAACACTTGGTTATTAGTTTCATAACCAAAATGATTATAACTTCAATTTTTTATTGTCAAGTCTTTGGGTTAATAACCATTTGTTATACATAAATGTGAATTATTATAATTGAACTAAAAACCATTTTCCCCTCCCCCAATCCAATAGGTTTTAAGTTTATGTTTATGGTGATTTATTTTCAAAAACTAAATTACACAATGATGTGTTTGGTATATATTCTTAAATTACATATACAAACTATTGGATTGTAATGTTTCATGAACCTTAAACTTAAATGATGAGTGAAATTTTTTTATAGTGAACAAAAAATGTTGTGTCAAATATTGTTTTTCAAAAATTATGTGTTTGAACTTCCACCAAGCCAATATTGAAAGGGTTTTTCATGAATTGTATTCATAATAACATAACTCAAAAACTAAAATGTAAAATTGTAAAAATAAACTATATTTTAAAATTAGTACTAAATGATTACATAATATTTTTACATCATGAGAAAAAACAACGCTTTGCAATTGGCATTACAACTTAGTTTTTGAATTGTAATGACCATTTGCAATTCATATTTCTATGTTATGAGTGTTATTAGACAACTTGCATGAGTTGCAATTCATAGTATATATGGTGTAATTTATTGCAATTCAATTGCAATTTTGTTGAAACAACTCATTTTCAACCAATATGCAATTCCAATACAATAATAACCATAATTTCATGCTAATGTTATTAAGTTTCACCCATTCATTAAAATTTGACACTTGACATTATGAGGATTTTTGGATCTAAAAATTATTTTCTTTTTGAAGTATTGATCTTTATTGCCTATTATAATTGTTAATGATAGTTTGAAATTATGACTTGTGGCACAATAAAAATTATCACATGGCATATTAGTCCAACTTTTAGAAAAGTTTGATTCCATTTTAATAGCTAGGTAGGTTGGTAATAGCCATTGGTAGGTACCTATTTACTTACATAGATAGGCAAGTAGATAGGAAAGTACAAGATTGGTTGAATTAAGAAATAATCATTTGAATATTTTATTTATTTTACGATTAAGTTTATTTGTGCTCATCCTAAAATGGCATGTTTGTGTTCATGTGAAAACATATGAGAAAACACCTTCATTATATAGTTTTTGACATGGGATTCAAAGACAAAGCATGTTGGTTAAATCTTTTAGTTTTTTTATTAGTTACAACTACAAAAAGATTTTCCCACATGCTTTGTGTGTTTTTTTTTATTGTGTAAGTCATTAAATTAAATTAATAATTATCTGATACTTATATATGTGAATTAATCAATTAATAATTAATGATCTAAAATAGTGGATTAAATTGGTTGATTTAGTTAAAAATAATTAATTATTTTTAATTCCACTAGAAAGAGAAATTTGATTAATTATTTGAGTAATTAGTTCATAATAATTAGCTAAATTACATAATAATTAATATTTTTGAATATTTATTTTAATTTTTTTTATCAAACATTAAAAATTAAATATGAATTTGGGTACAAAACATCAAGGTATAAATAGAAATATTCAAATTTTCTCCCGGATTGAATTTTAAAAATAATATACACATTGCTTTTAGTTTCACATTTAAATTAATAATATGTATCCAAATAATTATTTTGTTACTTAGTTTAGATAATTAATGATCTGGAAATATTGATGAAATAATAATAATTTTAATTAATTGGTTTAATTCATTATTAATTATCCCCAACTCAAATAATAATTTATTTAATTATAATTTAGTGAGTAATGTTTTTTTGTACATCCATATTATGTAGTCTAATTAGCATAGTTAATTTTTTACAAATTGAAAGTAAATTATATGAATTACATTTATTTATTAAAATTGATAAATATTATATTATGTAATAAATAAATAAATAATTATTAAATGAAATTAATATTTAATAGTCAAATTATTGAAACAATAATTCTTTATAAAATATTACATATGAATTTGTATATTTATTAAGTCATAAGGTTTTGCCTAATAGTCAGAACATAGTTGAACACTAGTAATTCAATAGTAGTACAATAGTGACCTTATTAGTTGTAAACTAATTACAAATGTTATAAAATAGTTATCAGTACAATGCAAATCGTAAAAAAAACAAACATGGTTGACTATGGATGTATGTACAATGTGTACAAATTATTATATAGAAGAACGTTATTTAACTCACTTGCAACTACAATACAACTAATTGATTTTCTAACTTGGTAATTTATTTATTAATTCCTTATATTTATAAGGGGATAGTTGCATAATAGTTGTAATACACAAGAAATAATTGCACAATAGTTGTACATGAGTTATTTTTTAAGCTTTAGTTGTAGGGTAGTGTGGTTTTGGTGAATACAATTTTCCTAATGTTGTGAGAATATAATTTTTGTAACAATATATTGCAAAGCGAAAACATATTAAAAAACCATTCAAATGATGATCAAACTTGATGAAATACTTAGTCATATATTGAATATGAGTTAATTGTATCAATTCAATTCTATATAAAGATTTCAATTCATATGATTTTACAAAAAGTGATTGGATGAGATTTTTCATTCAAACAAATGTAATTGTGTGAAACATAAAATTTTGTTTTAAATTTAATTTCTTTTAAAAGGTAACAATAATTGTGTTGTAAACATTGTGTTTAGAATTGATTTTATGTGTTTATCAAAACACTAAATGTAATGAAAAAAAATTGGCTCCAAAATAATGCAAAACGTACACCCCCCCCCAAAACAAAAAACACTTTCTTGCCCAAGTTGGCTTTTAGGGTGTAGTGTGTTTTCACCTTGATCTAGAAAGTGGGTGATAATATTTTTGAATTAAGAAAGCATAATAGAAAAAATGTGCAAGAGGGAAA
>Ga0209208_10009977_pt1 | contig 12419 bp, 11 predicted proteins | sample S1TSphfallax_3_FD_187694 | JGI IMG/M metagenome (GOLD analysis project Ga0209208, IMG submission 187694) | Host-associated microbial communities from peat moss isolated from Minnesota, USA - S1T2_Fd - Sphagnum fallax MG (SPAdes) (version 2) | ecosystem: Host-associated > Plants > Peat moss >...
AAACTTAGGCTGTTTTATATAGTTCTCTTTTGTATTTTGTGGTGTTGGGGATTGAAGTGCAAAAAAGAAGAGTGATAATTGACTGAAAAACTATAGAGAGAGAGAGGGTTCCAAACCTCAACTCAAGTTAATATCTGGTTTTAACTTGGTAACCCAATGTGTAAAGAAGCAAAACCTATGTATATATAGGTAGATAGGTAGGAAAGTAGGTGACTACTACTAGGTAGGTAAGTAGAAGGTTTATAGACATGCAAGAGTTAACTTTACTACCTACTAACAAACCGAAAGATTAAAAGAACAACAAAGGTAACCACCATGGTTAGCTAGGGAACTAGAACCCAACAGAAAATTGTTTCCTGACCACTTACCATCCATCCATCCATCCACTCTGGCCCCCACAAAGGAGCATGCAATGGCGGGAGGGAAGGGGAGGGGGGGAGAGGACTCAGGAGCATTCAAATGCTCAGTGCATTAAAATGACAGTGTATGCTTTCTCTGCTTTTGTCACCCTTTTGTCACCCTTTTGTCATTGGCTCTCTATGGGAGAAGAGAGAAGAGACTCCAGAATTATGAAGTAGTTTTTGATTTGGTCCCCACATTTTGAGGAATGTTCACCTGGTGTTTCATACTGTGAAATCAAAGCTTGTTTTTTTAACTGCCAAGATTTCATCCAAAAAATGATTTTTTTTTTATAAAAACGAACAATTCATAAAATGATGTGATTTTTAGGTGATTTCAGTCACCAGAAGTCATTTTTATTCTTTTCAAAAAAAAAGTTCCAGATTTTTTTAATAAATATTTGGTTCCAGTAAGTAACCAAAAACATAGAAGGAGATGATTAAAGATTTGTACTTCATATCTGGTTTTTATAGCCATATTTGGCTAACTCTGCTTCGAGGATGATTGCCACTTTTGTTACTTACATAAAATATTCTAAATTTTTTAAAAAAAATTTGTAATGTTGCTCCAAGTGGCAATCATCCATAAGACAATTCAGCAAATTTGACAATAAGAAAATATGAAAATTAAAAAAAAAATCTAGTGTCCTTTGTACATTTTTGGCTAACTGCTGGAACTTAGGATAGAAATTGGGGTGAGTTTTTTTTTAAAAATTAAAAATTAAACTAAATTAGACTAAAAGTTTAAAACTTTTGTTGCTGGTTTTGAAGTTTGAACTTGCCATAATGGAGAAAAAGGCAAATCCATTTATCCAATAAAGTTATTTGTTTATTATTTTGAGCTGCTTTAAGGCTTTCTTTGTGTAGGCTTGAATTTCCTTTTGAGCTGTTTTGTAGCTCTTTTTGAGGCTTGGAGCTCAAGATGGGATTTCTCAGTGGGTTTCTAGTTTCCCAAGTCACTTGAGTTGCTTGGAGTTTGATCTGAGGTTGTGAGATTGGAGCTGGAGTTCAAGGGGTTTTTTTTTTAAAAAAAAGCATTTGGAGCTTGAGAGATTCTGAGCTTGTTGTAGGATTGGAACTCCAATTTGGATTTTTCTTGGTTTCTAGTTTTTCCCACTCATTCAGGAGCTGCTTGGAGTTTGCTCTGGTGTGTCAGTTAGGCTTGAAGCTCGACTTGAGATTCTTTACACTTGGTGTAATAGGAGCTTGAGCTTGGTTTTTTTAGGCTTTGGAGCTCGATTTGAGATTCTACACTTGGAGCTTGAGCTTGGTTTTGTAGCCTTGGAGAATGACTTGAGATCTTAGACTTGGAGCTTGAGCTTTGGTTTTATAGCCTTGGAGCTCGAATTGAGATTTTAAACTTGGAGCTCGAGTTGAGATTTTACACAAGGAAGGGATTGGACTTGGTTTTGTAGACTTGGAGCTTGGGCTTGAGCTTGGTCTTATAGACTTCGAGCCAGACTTGAGATTTTACACTTGGAGGAGCTTGAGCTTGGTTTGTAGACTTGGAGCTGGACTTGAGATTCTACACTTGGAGGAGCTTGAGCGCTTGGTTTTGTAGACTTGGAGCTGGATTAGAGATTCTACACTTGGAGGAGCTTGAGCTTGGTTTTGTAGGCTGGGAGCTGGAGTTGGGAATTTTACACTTGGAGCTTGAGCTGGGCTTTGTATACGTAGAATTTGCTGCTGCTGCTGCTGTAGTATTTACATGAGCACGTCCGAAAGCTCTTTCTGAAAAGCTCTGGTACTTACAGAAAGTTCTTGTTCGGCTACAGTAGACTCACGGTCAGTGAATTTTCAGAACTACTGTCTCTTGTCTCTTCTGTCTGGCTTTAGCACCTTGAGATTTGTGACTTGTCTATTTGACAAATCAAACAACTGTGCATCCTAACTCCAAAATGAGGAGCAGGAAATTTGAGAGAGAGGGAGAGAGAGAGCTTCAGCTGCTTTTGTGAAGATTAGACACCAGATTGTCATCATGAAGGTTTGAGTATTTCCAACTCACAAATGACCAGCAGCGAGGAATTGAATTGTGTTTCTGTCATGTGTGCAGAGTGTATGTAGCTTGGAGACAACAGACAGAGAGCCAGAGAGAGTTTTGGGGTGGTGAGGCATGGGGGCATCCAGCAAGTTCTTCAAGACATTGGTGACCATGAGGCGGATTGTGAAATCAAGTACCAGCAGTGTGGAGAAAGATGACAATGTAAGTCTGTAGACCCAGTGGCTGCTTTCTGTTCAGAGAGCCTTCCAAGACTTTCCTGCCGAATTGAGCATCCAGAAAATTTATGCTGCCTTGTTGTGCAGAAGAAGCTGGAAGCGGATAGTGAAAAGCACAGGCGATGGGTGTTGTGGAAGAGCTCTGTTGGTGGTGGTGATACTATTGTTGGGAAAGGAGAGGAGATGGATATGAAGATGATCCAATGTTCCAAGTACTCAACACTGCAGACCCCTTTCATCAGTCCCCCTCCTCCTCTTTCTCAGGCGGTGCTCCTTGCCCACACATCTGCTCTTTGCATTCAAACAAGCTTTCGAGGATTTTTGGTCAGTGTCCTCAACCTTTAAATGGAAGCACCTCTCTCTGTTTTTAAAACCACTGTCTTCCGAACTCTCTCTTGCACAGTTGACAACTGATTTGTCCCTGAGCCAGCCAGGTTTCTGAGTGGATATTGTTGTGCTTTCTCTGATGTTGAGCTCTCTCTCTCTCTCTCTCTCTGTGCTCAAGAACAATCAAGAAAACTGAGGCAGAGGATTAGATCCATAGCAGGCATTGGTATAATGTGCTAACAACCAATGTGTATTGTACACAGGCCAGGAGAGCTTTGAAAGCATTGAAAGGGCTGGTGAGGCTGCAGGCTTTAGTGAGAGGACACATAGTACGACGGCAGGCAGCCATAACCCTACGTTGCATGCAGGCTCTGGTAAGAGTGCAAGCTCGAGTGAGAGCACACAGGGTGCGGATGTCACAGCAAGGTCAGGTTGTATGCCAAACAATTGCCCAACACCACTCCGGCCACCAAGCTGAGCTTCGCAATTCCAAGGTACACTATAATCTGGTTAACTATTTCTTGAAGATTTGCTTCCTTGAGATCCTCGTACAAAAAGCTTGAACAACTTCAGACCGCTCAAAGGCATTGTTTTGCTATCTCCTTGTGCAATTCTCTGTTGATAAATCTTCTTTGGATCAAGCTTGGATGAGGAAGGGTTTGAGTAGCACAAACCCTAATGATGCTAAACCCCAAGTGTATGGGGAACAGCTTGGATGGTGTGCTAATTCAGGAACGGTACATGATCTTGAAGCAAAGCTGCAGCAGAAGCAGGAGGGAGTGATCAAACGTGAGAGAGCTTTAGCATATGCAAGTTCCCGTCAGGTAGCAGTAAACATAGAAATTTCAGCACTTTGTGATTTGCAATGCAGTCCAAGGTATGTCTTACCTTGACATTTGTGATATGCTGGCTGGATGCAGTGGAGACTGGACCATGCAGGAGAAAACTCTCGAGTGTACTTTGATCACCCTGAATCTGAAATGGCAAACACTCACTGGGGTTGGAGTTGGCTCGTGCGCTGGATGGCAGCTCGTCCCTGGGAGAATCGTGTGCTTTACCAGAATGGTTTTGCAAAGGAAGATGATAAGACCTTGAAAAACCATTCCCCTGAAAGCTTTGTCAACATGCCCTTACCAACAACTACTGCACTCAGAACCTGCAAGGGAAGCAGCATAAATGGTAGTGTGCACACATCTCAAACTCCATCTGTAATCATGCAAGCTCAGAAACTGCAAGTGCAGAAGCAGCAAGGGCAAGTCCTGCAAAGATATGACCAAGAATCTTCTGATGTATCTACCACATTCCACCATGCACTGCATGATCGTGCAGTGCTTGCTATAATTGAGAGCAACATTGCAACAGGCAGATCAAGCTTCATGGCAACCACCAAGTTTGCCCAGGCTAAAGCTCGCTCACAAAGTGCTCCAAAGCAGCACCCTTCATCTTCAGAGGAATATACCCAGGCCAGAAAGAACCGTTTCTCATTGCCCATGAAGTTGACCACACCTGTAAGCCCCACCAGTTTGAAGAAAGATACCTTGAAACTACCACCTGTCCACCTTCGCTTGAATACATCTTCCAGCAATAGGGGTGAATTGAGGGCAGCTTCTTATCCAGAATCACGAAGACCCAGGTTTCGCTAAGCTTTGCACTAGTGCTGCCGTTGCACCAACTCAATGGATGCCTACAAAAGAAGAAAGTTACAGACCACACATCTGATAATACAATATGTACAATATAGACTTGTCTTTTCTATTCCTTATGAAAACTGTAGTATCAGCTACAGTGCTCTTATGCATGCAATTGTTACCAAAAGTGTTTTTGTAATGTGTATTTAAAATGTTTCATGATTTCCTAAGTAAATCAATGACAAGCAGATGCCTCTTTTTGGGATTGCTGGAAACTCTGCACACGTCTGAAAATATACAGAAGGAAGATCCTCTGGTACTAACAATCAAGTATAGAGGGGGGAGGGAGGGGGATTTCACAAAAATTCTTAGTCCAAATTGTAAAGTAACCATAGGAAAGAGAAACAATTCACAAACTATACAAATGCAACAAAATAATTTGTATAAGCAAAGAAATCTCCACAAGAAGATTCACACATAAGAAAACCAGAAGGTTAAAACAAGTCCAAAAGCATTGGGAAGATTCGGCCATTACTAGATAGCAACTTACACCATTACAACATCAAAAGGATTGATATCAACTTCACCACACACAATCATGATCAGTAATACAACCAATTGAAATATACTACAAAAGTTGAACCTGGAAAGAAGAAAGCTGTCAAACACAGGATTTCAATAGCATAACAAAACAGCTACCATATTCCCCAGGCATGATTCGCACATCTTGCAGACTTAGTCTAATCATAACTCCACCAACTCCTCTTCCAAAAGTCAGAAATAAAAAAGAGTCAGCAACTACTGTCATGATTTACAACTCATTCCTGACACCTTGCACAGAACTGAGGACATGACATTTCAGCAGGTTAACAATAGATACAACAGCAATTCCAAAATTGCTGAAGACAAGAGTAGCGGAAAACAAAAAACAGGAAAAAACATGTGAGAACTTCAACCTTGTAGTGGATTGGTTCCCTTCTGCAATGGGTTGTTGCCAATCTAAGAGTTCAGCTGTGAGCTCCTGACAATAAAACTGACAGGCCTCAGAATGCAAGTTGGAAGGGTGATCCCTCTATATTTAGTAACAGTATTCTACCAGTGATTCACTGGGGTTTTTCATCTATACGAATTTGAGAGCAAGAGACTAAATGCTAACACCACATATGGAACAGACAACATTTATGGCCTGAAATTTGCCCAGGTCAAGAAGTCACACTCTCGGGGCATTTTTTATCCCTACAAACCTAAACCACCATATAACAGCAGATCCACTCCATCCTTAGCATTTATAAATGTTCAGACCCTTCTATAACAAGCTGCTATAGGGTCCTAGTTGTAAAAGTCCCAGCTTCTTTGCCCATGACAAAACCTGACATTTCCTAGAAATGAAAAGGAAAATTCAACCTGCATCAGCTCTAACTGCCTCTTCAAGGAGGCAGATGACAGGAACAAAGGGGATCATTCGATCCATGGACAAGAAAAAGCTTGCTGAACATCTAACCCACCAGCAAAAAATGTACAACAATCATGTGTCTAGAAGCCTAAACCTATGACAGGTTAACTTTTCAATCATCTGAAGCGAACTACAATGCATGAGATGTCATCCTTGCTTTTGCGATTCAGGGCTTCATTTGAGAGCTGCTTAGCAGCAGCCATTGGATCCCGGATCTTCTTCACCAAGTCAACAGCCTCCTGATTTTCCATTACCTGTTTACAACCAGCAACTGAAACTATCACATCCTACCCAGATGAGTGGCAATAAAGTGTTCAATACAAAATGAGAAATTTGCACCCCTGTGCACTCCCCTAACAAAAGTCTAAAGTTACTTTCATTGAAAAAGTGCCAGAGATGAAGATAGTTCTAAAGTTAGTTTTGATTGAGCAAAGATATCAACCTTCCAGAGGCCATCGCTTGCCAAAATAAGGAGATCTGTTCTGTCATCAACCTTAACTTGCTTGATATCAGGTTGAGCACTCAAATGAACCTTCAAACTTTTGTCACCAAATGCACGAGCTACTGCAAGCTGTCCATCCACTCTTGGAACATCCCCTGTAGCATAAACACATAGAAGGGACTGATTTTAGTGCACCTAAGACAGCCATTTAATTGCAGAAAATGTTACAAGCCCAACATATATGGTTTATAGACATCCATGTGGGAAAATATATAAATTCCCATATGCTACTATGAGATTGCAGAGAAACTTGACAACAACACTTTGAAGGCAACATGAATAAAATACAGTCACAACCTTATGAGTGTCACTCACAAAGTGTCAGACCACAACCTTCATCATGAATAGCAGTGACGAGCTGCCATGACTCCTTGCTGACTTCATGAGCTCTCCATTGGGGGTATAGACAACACTTTTAAAAACAATGATAATAGCCAGAGTTTGCATGACTGAGAGTTTACTCCCTAAACTGTAAATACTACCTCCTTTTGAAAGGTGGACTTTATATGATGAAACACTGTCATCTCAGGAGGTGAATCATCTCAAGACCATTTCCAACCCAGAGCTTAATTGAGGAGTTAAGGTGGAATCCAGTGTATGAACCATGGCTTGATTTCACAGCCATAATGTGCATCTTTGTGTGATGCTATCTGAGTAGGGTTGGGCTCACCCATGACAGTATATCTGCAGTCAATTCCTAGGTGTACGATAGAGTCAAATTGTAACTACAGCATCAACATAGTTGAATGTTGCAAATTCACTCAAACTGCATGATTCATACTCTGAAGTCCAAGGTTATGCCACAACATCACAAGTAACAGGCTGATGACTCTCAAGAGCTCTGGTCATTTTGGAACTTGATGTTGAGTCAACAATCTTTGAGTTGAAGAAAGTTTGGGTGTTGACTGATAGAATTGGTACACTGCATAAATCCTCTATGGTTTTAAAGATTTTCCATACCTCCATTTCCTCAGGCAACACACTATTCCTCTCCTTTTATCTATGCTGCAATCTGATTGCTATAAATACTCACCTGATTGCAATAAAGCAAACCACAATGTGATACTACCTGGCATATTGGAGACAAACCCTCCCCTGTGTTCTATTTTGTCCCGCTCATTAGGATGACCCGGCTCATGGTCTATTGAAAGCTGCTCAGCTACCCCGCCTTTGGAAATAACAGCCCTGGAATCTCCTACGTTAGCCACCAGCAAGTCCTTGCCATCAATGAGGATTGCTGTAACTGCTGTTGATCCTCCTGGTCCCAAATTGGGGGCATTGTCCAGAATAGTAGTATCTGTGTTAAGGTAAGCCTCTCTTATAGCTGCAGTAGGGTCTTTCCAGAATGAAGCCTGCCAATCCACATCTACGACACTCAGAAAAGCACATACCCTTGAGGACCCATTTTACTGCATGCAGTACCTGTTAATTGAGCAATAGCATGCTTGAACTGTAAACATTGCAGACTTTACCAGCATGCCACTGAAGTCTGGACAACTGCAACCAGGAACAATGCCTTTGAATGCTGATCTCTGATATTGCAACATCATAGGGATAGGCTCCTTGCAATAATGATGAGTCAAATATGGCTAGGGTATTTGAGAAAGCAACTTCTGACAGCCATCCATATCACAGACTTATATACCTCATTAAGAATATTGTTGAACAAATGTTGTTGTAGATAGTCGGCCACATGGTGTCCCAGATGACCATCATATACTGCAAAGAGTCCCACTTCATGATCTCTGACTTTTCTAAATTCTGCCACATGGTAATCTTCCATAGCATGCCTCGATTTCCCTTTGACCAAGGAGAAACCATGCACAATGTGATGGCTTTGAGGACTCTGTCCCCTCCCAGCATCTGGTTGCAAGCCTGAAGCCATCTGTTTGACAACGATCAACAACAGAAGTCAGTCTGCTTAGCAACATTATGATGATTGTCAAACCCTGGATGATCACCTTTTACAGATTGGAAGAAGGCAACAGCATAAATCCAAAAGTTGCTAACAAGGATGATGCTACTACTTTGCTTGGACATAAAGCCACAGAAAATCGAGCTCAAATTGACGAAGTACTGCCAAGCACTCTGACAACTGTCACAAAGGAAAAAAATGAGTGTATCCCTCCATCTTCCGAAAATTAGTGGGCACAACATAGTACCAGTTTGGGTTCCCAGAAGAACTGGGAACAACTGAGCAGCAAGCATGCCTTGCTGAAGAACATGAGACACTGAATGATAACATTCAGGTATCAACTCTCTCTGCAAGGTTCTTGCAAAAATCTGAAAAGGTGCCTGTTGTAGGATGTAAATATGATACCTTTCTTCACCACATATATTTCATGTGTACGAAAATGCTGAGGTCAAGAAGGTAGCCATAGCTATGGCTATGGTAGGCACACAAACTACCCAATCCCTACACTTGCAAAGTATAAAGACATAAAAGCAACCTGTGTCATGCTCACTTCTATCCACAACATTCACAAAACGGATTAAGACAGAATAAAACATTCCTGATGCTACCAAACAGTTTAGGTGCAACTTCTACAGTATAACGTCTTACCGCACCAAGAAAGGCTAATACTGGTAGAGGTAAATGAGTTTTGAGAGGCATAGAGTCTGCTACTGCTGGACAATACAGTTTGCGCTTTCCTCATGCACTTTGTGGAAGCTCACAGCTATAGCTCATAAACTGCTTTCAAGCAGCCTGGTATGATAAGGACCATATGTTGATCAAATGGCACAACAGCACAATCGTTCTCTCTCTCTCTCTCTCTCTCTCTCTCTCTCTCTCTCTCTCTCTCTTCGAGTATTTGAACCTGACAGAAGATGACTATCAAGACCATGTGTTACTGCACAAAAGGAGCAGGGAAAGTTGGAAGCATTATCTATCCATGGACAGATCGGAAGAGAACTCAGAGATGGAGAAGAACTAGATCGCTAGGTCGAAGACAAGAAGAACGGAGAAGTGTGGTCCAAGGCGAGTGAACGGCACACCATAGTTTTCCAGCAGAGAGACAAAACAAAAGGAATGCAATGAAAACAGTTAGCGCAAAGAGAGTAGGAAGAAGAAGAAGAAGAGTGCAAACAAGAACAACTCGTCTCACCTTGCCTCCTTTGCAAGCGCGCGACAACAGCTTGCACCAACCTCCGACACAGCCAGCCAGCCTGTGCCGCTCTCTTGCTTCCCTCCGTTTCTTTGTTTTTCTGCCAGGTTCCTAGAGAGAGAGCTGCGTTGCTCCTATTTTTTTTCCCCCGCGGCGCCGACTCTAGCATACAAAGAAAACCCTAGAAGGGCGCGTCACGACGATCCTGGTTGTTGCTTCATGCACCACCACCACCGCTCTTCACATACCCTTGTGTAGTACCTTAGGTATGAGTTTCATTACATGAACAAAAACGCCACAAACACTACCAGGGGAAAAAAAAATTAAACAAGGAACGGCAACACGTCCAGCAGCCGCAGCTCAAGATCAATGCTCACGGCGAACCTCATCCGGCCGGCGTCGAGAGACCGCAGATCCGAGGACGACAGCAGAAGCGGAGCGCACCACCAACAAACATCAGCAACGCGCAACAAGCGCCTCTTTGCGTCGCGTCGAGAGCGGGGTTAGTAAAGTAGTTAGTATGTGCAACCCCGTTAGTAAACTAGTTAGTAAGTGGAGCCAGGTTAGTGAACTATTCAGTCACGAACCGGGTTCGTACACTAGTTAGCAAGTGGAACTCCGTTACTAAACTAGTTAGTAAGTGGAGCCAGGTTACTGAGCTAGTCAGTTACTAACCGGGTTAGTAGTTAGTACACTAGATAGCAAGGTCAAGCTCCGTTACTAAACTAGTTTGTAAGTGGAGGGTAAGTAAAAGAGCCGGGTTAGTTAACAAGTTAGTAAAAGGTACTCTATTAGTAAATTAGTTAGTAATTGGAGCCAGGTTAATAAACTAGTTAGAAGTGAGTCAGGTTAGTAAACTAGTTAGAAGTGAGTCAGGTTAGTAAACTAGTTCGCAAGTGGAGCATCGTTAGTAAACTAGTTTGTAGGTGCAGCTCCGTTAGTAAACTAGTTAGTAGCAAGCCGGGTTAGGTAAACTAGTTCAATACGCGGAGTTCGATAGTAAGCTACTCAGTAGGTACAGTCAGGTTAGTAAACTAGTTAGTAAGGCGGAGCTTCGTTAGTTAGTCTACCAGTGAACGACAAGTTCTTCTTACGCATGATCGTTGACCCGCCGCTCCATTAATTTACACTTTCTTTTTCACTTTTTACTACCGCCTTAGCGTTTGCGCTGTAACTTCCTCCAAAGCCTACCAACCCAGGTCCCAAAACCAGAGTTACCCTAACAAGACCCCTCAATCCCCGTTTACTATTTACCTCAAGACCTCAATTTTTACTTGCTAGGTTCGGATCCCTCCTACCTATTACTTACCTACTCACTCCTTACTCCAAACCAATACCCCGAATTAGATTTACCTAGCACAATTCAGATCCCCTTTTACAATTTACAAGTTACTCACCCCAAACCAGGTCCCAAATTAGAATTACTCAGTACAATTGGACCCCGTTTACTACTTACATGTTACTAGTTACATACCTACTAGTTTACATACCTACCAGTTTACATACCTCCCAACACTATTAGATACTTTAAACCAGGTCTCAAATTAGTTTTTACCAAGCACGGTTGGATACCGTTCACTACTTTTACGAGTTACTTATGGTAAACCAAGTCCCAAAGTAGATTTACGCGATACCGTTCCATACGGTTTACTTTTTTTTTTTAAACCAAATTACTTTGCCCAACTCGGGTCCCCAATCGAAGACTTCACATAAAAAGACAATTTTTCATTAGATTTACAATGCCCCTCTTTTTTTAATACTTTTTTTTTTGGGGGGGTGGGGTTGGTGGGTGGTTGGTTGGTCTTTCCTTGACGTAAACATGGGTCCCAATATGCCCGTCGGCTTACCTTTATCTTGTTGGTGCCTATTTTGTGTAGGGTTCTTGCCCGGAGTAAACATCGAGTAGAGCTTGACTTTAAAAAGTCGAACAACAATCACAGGATGCACCTCACATGTAAGGTTCGTCAAAAGTGGCCTCCTTACAATTTTTTTTTGACGATTTTATTAAGAACCTTTTACCCGTAAGGTGCCCTTTACATACACTCGGATGTAAAGTCTAATAAACTTCATGGCAATAGACACAAGAATGAAAGAAATGGAAGGAAAGTGTAAAAGGTCTTAAATCAATTATTATTGATTATTAATAATAAATGGTTAAATAATTTTGTATTGATTATTATTATTATTAATTGGTTAATTATTTTAATTATTATTAATTTCTGGTTGATTCATTTTTTTAAACTATGATTGATTGCTTCAACTACCAAAAGATAATAAATGATGTGTGAGGTCAATGATTAATAATAAATAAATAAATTAGAAGTGAAAATGGGAATTGGGTGGTGACTAATCTTATTAATATTTGTCAACTAAAAATGAACAAGGGTTGCATCTTCATTACAAGTTATTTGTATCGGTTTGCTTATGGGAAATGACAATTGACCAATGGACGAGGCCCCCATGGTTTCTTTTTTCAAATTTTGTGATGTAGCCATATTCTTGCAATTGTTTGCAAAATGAATTAGCCAAATTTGGCTACACGTCAAAAGAGGAAAGTAGAAAATCTTAAAATATCATGTTATATTTTACATGATTTCTGGAACCTATTGACTAAGCACCTTGATTTCAGAATTTATTCCCTCAAAATCTGGCAACCTTGCCACATTTTTCTTCACTAAAAAAACCTTTGTATGAGCTACACCGAACTTTTGTTTTTGGCCACCGTGTGGCAAAGTTTTGGCACAAATCACAAATGATGCAAGGGAGTCGTCACCCTTTTGAATTTCT
>Ga0209208_10009980_pt1 | contig 12418 bp, 16 predicted proteins | sample S1TSphfallax_3_FD_187694 | JGI IMG/M metagenome (GOLD analysis project Ga0209208, IMG submission 187694) | Host-associated microbial communities from peat moss isolated from Minnesota, USA - S1T2_Fd - Sphagnum fallax MG (SPAdes) (version 2) | ecosystem: Host-associated > Plants > Peat moss >...
TTACTAGGAATTTGGACCCTGTACCCCATCTAAAGTGGCCCTTAGTGTGATGGAGTGAAATGTTTCTGCATTCACGATTAATTTGTCCATGTGCCAAGAATGTTCTATAGAAACACTTATGCTGAAGAAAAAACCCAATCGGTATATAAATGCAGGAGAAAATTCACAGATATTGTGAGCAAGTGGCAAGTGAAAACATCAATTGTTAGCCTGTGGAATTACTCAGCTACAGATTTTATGACATGAAAAAATCCACTCCCTGTCATGTTCAGTAAGAGCAAATGAATTATGCAGCTGTGACATTTTCAGCGTTCTAAAACAAATGGTGGAACTCAAGATTTCAACCTACTGGGCACATGGGTTCACCACAATTTACCCAATCACCTCTGAACATGAGCTTATTTTGTCAGCTTCTGCATCGGGAATTTCCACTGCAAATTCCTCCTCAAAAGCCATCACAAGCTCCACTGTGTCTAAGCTGTCAAGCCCAAGATCTTGATTGCCTGCTGATTCTGTCACCTGCATGAGACAGATATTGGCCAGATACAACCACAGTGTTACAAAGTGCAAGGAATGGAAAAACTACACAATTGGTAACTCTGAAGAGTCCATACCAAAACATCAAATGTCCTAAAATTTAGTACTAAACCCCAATTCACTGTACCACTCACCTAAATGAAACTACAAATGCACACTTGTTGAGATGAATGCATCTGGTTACAAGAGATATGTAACATATGGGACAAGATGCCCAATGTAAATAACCTTTGACCTTCGTAGAAAAACTCCTTTCATGCAAATTGTAAATCAATTTCACACATGAGATATTCCATACATACATTCATGAGAAATCCTTCAGAAAAAAACTGCACTTTTGAGACTTTGGCTGTTGCAAACAGATCTTACCCAACTCTCACTTCACACATAATTCTCTTTTCTCAGGATCATTGGAATTCAGGATTGCCTGAATTCCAATGATCTTCTTGAATACAACACAATGAAATGCTCACATTGTCAAACCGCTGCTGTCTGTTACAGACCATCGTATAAGGACATGAACTTATCTATGAACTCCACAACACTTTGGGATAACAAGACAATTGAGTGCTGTCATAATTCATAACCTAAAGAGTGGTCCCTCAACAAGTATCAGAATATCACCTTCTTCATCAAGAACAGCAATGACACGCTGCCATGACTCCCCACTGAAATCATCAGCTCCCAACGTTGGGGTGTAGAAAAGTATCAGAACACTGTACCCAAAACAGCAGGAACCCCTATATATAAACATCTTCATCCTGACGCATTTCAACTCTCTGCTGCATTTCTGAAAGGAATGTGGAGACTTGAGTCAAGTTGTTGGCTAGCAATCGAAGATACATTCCAACTCATAGAAGGAGATCAACATGTGTGTTCAAATAAAGGATTAGCTATATCAGATTCCTGCCATATTCATGCATTGAGATGCTTCAATGCCAGCAAGTTCCTCTTGTTCTGGCTCTGAAAATTTGTTTACAGTGAAACTCTCAACATCTAAATGCACAAAGACATTTTTTTTCCACAGGAGACACAAGATCCATCTGTGTTAATAAGTCACAGGAACTTGCAGATTGCAAAAGACTAAGGAAAGCAGTTTGCATCTGTGCCTTTGCTAAAAGGAAGCTTTCAGATGGGATCATGGCAATGGTCTGCTGTTTGCCAGTTTCAAAGCTAGCCTAATGCCATAGCGAGTATGCAGGATGCTGCTTCTGCTATGCTACAAGCTGGCGTTATCCAATTTCTTTGCACAGGAGCCACGACTTTGTTCCACCCCAGATGCATGCTGGAGGCATGGGCTTCGTCTGCAGACATTCACCTGGGCTATTGCATAGCAGGGGCAAAGCTGGCGTTCACATGCGGATCCAAGAGCGCGTACACCCGCAGTGGTTGCCTGATGCACCGCCCACACGGCATGCCTCATCATCTCGTTCGCTCGATCTCTTTCCCTTTTACTCACTCTCTCCTAAATCCCTGAAATCCAGTACAAGAAAACACATATTCTAAAGACTTCTAAACTTTAATCTCTCTATTACTTACCACACATGACTCTCTCTCCTCCCAAAAGGTCACGTCGCGTACAGCAATCGAGCAGACAGGAAAAGATCGAATGAGCTTGCATTAGGGATTACTGTTGCAACACATGGTAGACAGGCATAGGTGTCAGCAAAATTCTTTTGTGGGTAACGTGGCTTGACGAAGTCGACTTCGTCGATCCCACCAGTCTCTGGATCCTGGGCACGACTCCCCACCAAATTTGTCGAACCGGCGACTGTCCCTGCACTCCAGCCTGCGATCACTATTCAAAGTTACCTTGAAAATCACTTGAGATTTACGGCGTGTTGTGCTCTAGAATGGGGTTCAAAGGTAGAGGAGTTAAGTTAGTATCCGAATTCTCTCAAGTATTTAGCGGATTATGAGATGATTGCAGAGAGCTGTGACTCATCATCAAGTGAGCAGAATTTGGACCCAGTCTATGAGAAAGATCAGGAGGCATCTTGGCAATCCGATGCACATTTTCCAAGGTTTGCAATCAGTCAATCAGTGCTAGCCATTTGAGGGCTGGATTCTCCATCTTTTTGCTGAACAGCTTCCATTTGCACAAAGCTTCATAGAAGAAGCATGAAAAACTGACATTGATGGATCTAAGACTTAATGGAGTGAGACGTGCTTGGTTGAGCAGATTTTGTTTTTGTGTGAAAGAAAGTTGAAAAATCTTGACAGGATTTTCACTCTGTTATGTGGTTACAGCAGATCAGGTATTGAGTTGAATTGAATGTGTTGCTTCTTTAATTTAGACTCAATAACAAGTTGTGAACTCCGAATTTCCTTCAGGAAGTGTGAGAGCTCAGTCTGCAGATCTTGGTTTGCCCTTTCTCTTAATTTAGACTTTGTGACTAGTTTTGCACTCAAACTTTCCTGGGGGGGGAAGAGAGAGAGCGGGCTCACAATACAGATTCTTTTTATTGGGTGGATACAGAGTTGAGATCTAGGGTTTCAGGGAGGGGGAAGAGGGTCATGGATCCGCCAAAGAATCTGATCACAAATCCAACATTCATATGGGGATCTGACCATGGCTGGCAACCAATGTGCTGCTCACTCTCCATCTGTGACCAGCCTCCTCTGTGTGGCCCACCTCCTAGTGGGCACCAGTTCTATTGTGTTGCTCACAATCGGACACAAGCATGGCAAGGAATTGCTCAAGATCTTACTGGCCGAATCAAGGTAATGATGTTGACTCTCCTTCTTTTTCACAGATCCTCTATTGCTGGTTGTGGTGTGGCTGGTTGTGACATTGAATGTCTCATCTTACATATGCTTGTGTGTTGCACATTGACCAATTCAGTGTTGGCATCATCACACATTGCAACCTGTGTCAGTATCTCTGGCATGCCATCAGTGTGTGTTTGGATCAATATGCAAATTGAGTGTTCTAAACTTGCTTTCAACAGGCAGGGTTGGAGTACACAGTGGAAGCCTGTGTTTCTATTGCAGGCCCATCAGACTATTCTGATGTGCAGGCTACTTTGAAGCTTGAAAATGTGGAAGGACAGGTCAACTACAGTGCTTTAGCCAGGTCCAGTTCTGTTACTGGTCCTTCTGTGTATTTGTGTGTTCTCCATTTTGTATCTGCACTTGAGGCACTCTGTGAAGACATCTGCATTCAGAACTTAAGGATGAACAATTCCCGCAAGTATGTAGTCATGGCACAAGAATATCTTCGAAAACAATTAGTCCTTGATGAGCTTGTTCTGTGACATGTTCCTGCCTTTATGAAATGTGATCTTTACCCTCACTAGTTTGTTGCAGCTTTAATGAGGATTACTCTTTTTTTATTATTATCTATGTCCCCTGAAGTGCTAGCGAACATCACGACTGAGTCTTCCCATTTCTTCTGGAAATGCAACAGAAACTCAGGACTAAGATGTTTGTTATATACTTTTTTACACCCATCATCTGGAGCTGAAGAAATCACTGGGGAGTCAGAGCAGCTTGTCACTGGTATTCATGATGAAGGTGATGGTCTGACACTTTTTGAGTGACACTCATAAGGTTATGACTGCACTTGTTGCTGTTGTTGTGCAGTTTTCTCTGTCATCTCATAGATATGTGACATCTGTCTGATGATCAACTAGATTTTTCCAAAATCATAGATATTTGATTTCTACATAATGAAGGGTTCTTGTATTGCTATTACAGTGGAAGGGCATCAAAGAACAAGTGGACAGTGCTGAAGGGCAAGCTCAGTGTGAGCACATCACCAGCAAAAGTGCTGGTCTATCTGGAAGGTCCACCAGAAGGCATTGATATTCTGGCCAGTTACTTCTCAATCGTCCCTTTGATGGCAGAGCGTGTAACATTTCCCTCATCTGCCATCCTTCTCTTCATTTACTGTTGGTAAATGACTGATCTTGACTTTGTGTCCATGTGTCTATTGAGTGGTGCAGCTAAATATTTCAACTGATTATTGGCAGGAATCCACCTCCAAACCAGTGAAAGATGAGCAGGAAGATCTGGCAACCAATGTACTTTTGAACCCAACTTTTGACAATGGATTGCAAGGATGGTCAGGCCATTGCTGCAAGATTGCACATTCAGGAGCACATGGATGGAAAGGGGTCTATGGACGATGTGGAACATCCTTTGCCATTGCTACAGATAGAAGAGAAGGGTGGCAAGGAATTGAGCAAGAAATCACTGCCTTAGTGCAGGAAAATGTGACATATGATGTGAGTGCTGTTGTTCGGACTTCAGGACTTCCTCGCACAGGAACAGAAATTATAGCATCAGTGCGTTTGGAGATTGCATTTTCGACTCCACGATATCTGACCATTGGAAGGTATTTCATCTTTTTGCATGATCTTATCCAAGTGAACTGTTTGATAGGTTCTACTCTTCAAAAATCTTGTCATTTCCTGTGTTTGTATGGGAGGAATCCTATTTCTCCATTGTCAGTTCTGTGCATTTCTTGATTTGATTGCTTGTCTTAAGACTGATGCTTCCCATGTGTGAATCCTTTCTTCCAGTTTTGATTCCTGCAGTATCTTAGTCTGCTGAATATGTCTCATTGCAGATAGGTTCACAACTTGAGGCCAAGTCCGAGTCATTTGTTATGTCATCCTGAGAAAGCACCTTCCCTTTTGGTCTTTGCAATTGAATTGACTCATACTTGAAGAATTGCTTGATGTAGATGCAAGTGAAGATTGGCATTTTCTGTCAATTATGCTTGAAGAGGGGGGATGTGGGGGTGAATGTATCTAATTTGTTGGAGGTGAAGGTGGAAAAGGAGTTCAGAGAGAAGATCATACTCCAATCAGAGAATTGTAAAGACTGTTTCTGTCCTTGCAGGGTGAAGGCATCAAGCACAGAGTGGGTTAGAGTTGAAGGTAAACTGCACTTGGAATCAGGTTATCAAAGAGCTGTTTTCTATCTGGAAGGACCTCCACGTGGCATGGATCTACTAGTTGATAGTGTGACTATCAAGCCCATCAATTCCCCTGACTCCCAAAGACCAGCTGCTAAGAAACAGGCAAGCAATTATGTATTGTCCACTTTTCTTGAGATACAGACATGTTGTATGTCTCACTGCTGGCACTTTTGAAACCCTGTTGCTTATTTGAATGCTCTGTTGATCTGAAAGGCAAGGATTAAAACTTGCTACATGGCAAGATAATTGGAAGCTGGGAATCTACAACTGGTCATATTCTAGGCTTCGCAGATGACTGTTATGTGTTGCTGAAGTGTTCATAATTTTTTTGGTCCGGAACTTGGTCTAGGGAGAAGTTTATTTGTTCTTCCTCTCATCCTTTCCTTTTGTACACCATCCATCAGCCCTGCCCAAGCACAGTACATAGGTATCCCAATAATGTGTGAGGTAAACATTGCCACCCATCCTGCAGTTTTATCTCCATGCAAGGAGGCATGAAGATGCTCTGGTCATGGTTGTGCATCTGATTCCATGTGCCTTTGTTATATATGGAGTTCAGAATTCAAATTCATGCCCTAACTCTGCCTCATCTGTCTTTGCTAGAAGACACAAGCAGGCAGTAGTGAGGGACCATCTTCTAGAGACATTCTTATCAACTCAAGTTTTGCCGATGGGCTACAGAATTGGACTGTCAAAGGCTGCAAAGGCTCTGTATGTCAGTTCATGGACAATCGTAAAGTTTCTCCGTACACTGGAAATAACTTTGTTGTGGCATCAGAAAGAACTAATCTCTGGTCAGGCATTGAGCAAAACATCTTTGGCCGAATTGAACTGGAGACGATGTACAATGTGGTGGCATTTGTTCGTATCAATGGATCTGAGCCAAAGGCAGATGTCAGGGCAACACTCAACATTCAAGAAGCTGACAACAGGGATCGTTATGTGACTCTGGGAAGGTATCAACGACCTTCACTTCATCGTCTTTTCCCCCCCTTCCCCAGACTGTATTCTGTTGTTCTGTTTTGTAATTGCTCAGATGTAGGTCAGGATTGGGAAACATGCTTGAGCAACCATGTTTTCTCATATTCTGTCCCCATTACTAAAGGGAAGGTATTCAAATGAAACTGTTTGTTGATTGGGATTAACAACAGTTGGTAGTCCACCATTGCAAATATTGTTGATGTCCTTGTAACTGTCCTAATGCATAGTTCATTTTTTGCAGTGTGGAGGCAAACAACGAAGAATGGAAACGGCTGCAAGGGAGATTGATCCTAATCAAAGCTCCAAAAAGGGCTTCTGTGTATTTAGAAGGTCCCTCACCTGGAACAGATCTCCTTATTGATAGCTTCTCCATAACTCAAGCACCAGGAACTGTCCCTGCAGGACCCCCCATCATTGAGGTCAGTTTCATTTCTAAAACTGTGAAATGCAAGCAGAATATGCATGCATGTGCTTGCACAATATTAGGGACAACATTGAGGTGACAATTTTGATAGGCTCCCAGGTCAATGCCATGTCATGTAGAACTGTTGGCATGTAAAGCTAGTGGAGCCATTCAGCCCAGAAAAGGACTTGAAGCAGATACAATGCAAAAGAGACTCTGTCTTGTCAAATTTTGGAAAATGCTATTTTCCTTGAAATTGTATATAAGTTTTGCTTCCCCTCTCTTATGGGGGAAAGGTGCCCATATTGGACATCCTTTCCAATATAAGATGTAAAATAGATCAAAACAGCAAAGAATGTGCCACTCCAGAAACAAGGGGGTGCAAGGAAGACCCAAATCTATGTGAGTCCCCCAAAGAGCCCTTGTTGACACAGTGACCCTCGCATCCATCCCTGAGGAGTGGAAACTGTGTGTCCACTGCACCATGTGAGAGTCTAAGATGTTAATCTTGGTTGAGGGTACTTGCCAGTGGTTATTGCATGTAGTCAAGTGCTGCCATGCAATGATAAACCAGGCTACTAAACAAGCTCAAAAATAGATCAGCTTTTGACAGGAGGTGACCATCTCTACATATCACTTCAATTTTTTGAGAAAAAGTGCTCTCATCTCCTTATGGAAGTTGCATTTCTGACGTACTGTCAATTTTGACAACTGGTACTTGCATGTGGTGGGACAGGACCAAAAATTTGGCATCAATATCATAGAGAATTCCGATCTATTGCAGGGACTGAAGGGCTGGTATGGCCAAGGATCAGCACGTCTCTCTATTGCAAAAGGGGCTCCAATCCTTGTTCCACCTACAGCAGCTGCATCTCTCCCATACCCTCCACCTCGATTGAGTGGTAACTGCATAATTGCTTCAAACCGCACACAAGGTTGGGAAGGCCCCACTCAGACAATCACAGACAAGATTCAACTGTTTCTTCCCTACCAGGTCTCAGCTTGGGTGCGTGTAAAGAGTCATCATGGTAAAACAGGCCCACAGAAAGTAAATGTAGCACTGGGTGTGGATGGAAATTGGGTGACTGGTGGTGAGGTAGAAGCTGATGATCACTCCTGGAAAGAAACAGTGGGTTCTTTTCGATTGGAAAAGAAGCCAGACAATGTAATTGTGTATGCTCAAGGACCAGACCCAGGGGTGGACATCATGATTGCAGGTGAGCTCTCCATGCCAGTTCATGAATATTATCTCAAATTTGACATGTAAATAGCCCAACAATGGATTCTTAAGTAGTACTGCACTCCTATTTAAGATTGCGATTCATATCAAAGTATTACAGTGAATGTGTAACAAATTTGTTTAATGCAGTCTAGAATCTTGTTAAATAGCATCCTGGCAGCTGAGATGCCAACATTGTAATGGATTGACAATGAAGGCACTGTTGTGGAAACCTTCTTATACTTAAGTTGGATTTTTGGATGCTGCTCAACTGATGAGGATCTGAACCAGCAGAAACTTTGATATGGACTCTCCTAAATTGAACTATGGATTTGAGCTACAGAAATTATTCTTCATTTCCAATATTCGAGTGTGTAGAAGCATAGCTATGTGATTTTGTCAACTTGCAGCTCAATCTGTTGCCACCTCATTTGGAAACTTGCAGGTTTGCAGATTTTTGCAGTGGATCGAAGTGCACGTTTCACAAGGCTGAGATCTCAAACAGACAAGGTATTGTTTATTGTGTTCTAAAGCCCATTGCAGCTGATTTGCAACGAGAATATTCTCTTCACGTGGTGTCATACACATGTTTTGTAGTAATTCACTTGGTTGGCACATGCAGCAATTGTCAGGCTGACTTTGCAATTGCAAAACACTGGAGAAGTCATTAATGAATGTTTGTAATGGTGCAGATGAAGAAGTCACATAGGAATGATATCAGTTGTACTTCTGTTGATCTGTGATGTATTGAGATGATTTTTTATTGACATTGTCTGTCTAGCTCATCTGAATTCTTGCATACATACAATTGTAGATACGCAGGCGGGATGTAGTGCTTCAGCTCACAGGTGGCAAGAAACATCCATTGCCAGGCAATATTCATGTGAGAGTCCAACAGACAAGAAGGAGTTTTCCATTGGGCGCTTGTATCAACCGCTGGAATCTGGACAACAGCAACTATGTTAAATTCTTTCTGGAAAATTTCAACTGGGCTGTGTTTGAGAACGAGATCAAGTGGGCATGGACTGAACCTGATCGGGGCAAGGTAGGATTGAGATTTGTGCCCATATGACACAAATGCTCCAAAGTTTCAGAACTTCATGTCTTAACAGTTTGCCAAAGGTTTTGAAGCTTGTGTAAGATGTGTGTTGGAAGTTGCATGTCTTTTGGCCATCTATACGACATGGATCTCATGTGTTGTAACTCTCTCTGTTCAGTTCAACTACAAAGATGCTGATGAGATGGTGGAATTTTGCCTCCAAAATAAAATCCCTATGAGGGGCCACTGCATCTTTTGGGAAGTGGAAGGCTATAACCAAGGATGGCTCAAGACATTGAGTTCCCAGGAACTTACAGAGGCTGTTCAGAACCGTGTTGTAGATCTCCTATCTCGTTACCGAGGCAAATTTCTTCACTATGATGTCAACAATGAGATGCTACATGGGAGTTTCTTCCATGACCGATTAGGGCCTGACATTTGGGCCTACATGTTTAATTTGGCTCGCCAGTTTGATCCACAAGCAACACTGTTTGTCAATGATTATCATGTTGAAGATGGAGAAGACTGGAAATCTTCACCACAGAAGTATTTGGCACAGATTCAAGGATTGTTGAAACAAGATGCCTCCATTGGGGGTATTGGAGTCCAAGGTCATGCTCGCACTCCAATTGGTGCCATTCTGTGTGACGCATTTGACAAGCTGTCTAGTGTAAACATTCCAATTTGGCTGACTGAAATTGATGTTGCTTCATCCAATGAGCATGTGCGTGGTGATGATTTGGAGGTAATATATTCTTGATGTAGATACTCTTCCTACACTCAAGCATGAAAATAGAGTTGCTATGTTGCACTGTAAAGCTGCTCAATGACTCACATTTAATAGTGGCTGTCAAGTTTTTCATCTCTGTCCAAGATTTTCCTACTCCTACCTCTGCCATCAACAGAGTCCACCATCAAATTGTCAATGGTTTTTCTCAAGAGTTTTGTTGGTGGGTGGGTAGGTAATTCTGCGGGAGGGCTTTGCACATCCAGGTGTTGAGGGGATGATGCTGTGGGGATTCTGGGAGGGGGTGGTGTCAAGGGAGCATGGTCACCTTGTTGACTACAACAATCAGGTCAATGCTGCAGGACAGCGTCTTATTGCCTTACAAGAGGAATGGACAACGAGTCTCACAGGCCATGCCAGAGAGGATGGTTGCTTCCAATTTCGTGGATTTCTTGGTGACTATGATGCCTTTATAGATATGGGGCAGGGTGAGGTTCCACTCCACTTCAAGGTGCTGAAAGGTGATGGCCCTCTTGTCATCAACCTACATGTGTGAATATGAGCACAATTGATACAAGAACAGTCAATGATAAACTTGTGAAGGTTACAGAAAAGGTAATTGTCCCAAATGTGCAAACAGGTAATTGTTACCAGAATGTTAGAACACATCAAAATCTTTGCAGATGCTAGCTACTTGTTGCAACAAACAGATTTGAGATTCACTTCAGAAGTAGGTTGTCAGCACCCATCTCCTTTGTTGAGTTCAAACAAAGCATCCTAACATAGCTGATCACATTTATTTGCCTAATTCTTTGTGCTCAAATGTCACTGGTCTATGCAGTGACCTTAAGTATGGCTCAACTGACTATTTCACAGTAAACCATTGTAGTAGCATTGCAGTGAGTCTGGAGATTTTTCTATAGAGCTCATAAGATCAAATTGCTAGGCTGTTTGATGCACTGTATAGCAACCAGTTTTCTTGAATCATTCTTAAGCAGGGCAATATGAAATGGCTAATCAAGAAGCAGTTCTGACTTTGCACTTTTTGATAGAGAAAAGAGTCTCCCATGTAAGGAAGTGCTTAAGACTTGCACAAGACAGGATAACTACATTTTTACCAAATGGAACAATTGACACAAAAGGTCCATATGCATCCCCCTTGTCAACATTTTTCACACTTCACTACTCCAGTTACTGGAGCAGAATCTTGTGGAGTTTTCTTATCAACAGAAGTCTTGAAGGGCACCAATATAGGTTGGTGATCCAGTTAGTTAGCATGTTGGCTTTGGTTAGTTGAGAATAGTTAGGTTCTTTTATCATCACAGACACCATGAGAATACAACTCTTTTGTCAACAGATTCACATGGTAACAGAGTGGGTTACTGTTTTATGTAGACCTGGGAGATAGAAATGTGTGAGCTCTGGCTTGACACCTAAGAAGTCAGAGTTGTGAGCACACCTCCATAGAATAGCAGAGAAAAATCTGTGAGCCAGGCTCTAGAAGTAAACTATTCCTCTTTAGACATTAGCAATGGCACTATAAGTCATAGCAGGCATCCAAAAGGCTTTTCTCCTTGACATTAGCATGTTAGCTGAGTTAAGCAAATGCATGCCATTTTCAAGTTTCCCCCTTTTCCCACATTTAATTTATATTTACATCATGCCTTCAAAGTGTATGAGTATGCTTTCTACTCATTGTTTACACTTGTCTCCAAGGTGATGGATACTAACATGCAACTTGAGGGCAGAGACCGTAACTTAGAGGAGCAAGATTCCATTGATAGACAAGGGTCTAAAAACTTATTTTTTTGTAATGTACTAGCAAAGAGAAACTCAAGCAAGGCGAGGGTGAGTTTGGCATCATTGTAAAAAGACATCCAAGCAGATTTCATATTTTTTACACATTGAGGAAAACAATCCTCAACCTAGTTGCCTTTAGGAAAGCAAATAGTTTTACTCTCTACCATGCATAAGTGGCAGTTCAACTAAGTAGAAGATGAGAGATCCCTCCACAAAGTTTCACTCTTCTACCATATTCTAAACTACTCTTGATCATCAATCTAATCTTTCTTTCACATTTGCTATGGATGTCCATGAGAGTTATGAGGATTTTGGGAGAAAAGGGAGAAAATGCAAGAAAGAGAAGGCAAAAAAAACTTTCTTCACAAGAAATCTTTAACAATGTCAAGGAGGTGAAAATCCTAAACTCAAATCGTGTAGTGGTGACACCTCACTAAAGTGAATCCATGACTTCAAAAATGACACATCTTGTGATCTGTTGTGGATCCAATGCAAGATGTTGTTCGATATTGAGCTATTGATTCATGGTACAAAAGTATGCCATGGTGTGTCTTGTGTTCCTTTTGTGCAATGAATCCACAACACAAAATAAATGTAAGACACGCCATGGCATATGTGTATGTCATGACTAAACTTAAGTGGTTGAATTAGGTTGCAACCAAAGTGGGGATATAAACTTAATATGTCAGCATTAGCTTTCTAGGAGATTGATCAAAGGTTATAAACAAAGGTGATTATTTCAAATAAGTCTCAAAACCAAAAAAAACTAAGTTTGGTATTAGATG
>Ga0209208_10009981_pt1 | contig 12418 bp, 9 predicted proteins | sample S1TSphfallax_3_FD_187694 | JGI IMG/M metagenome (GOLD analysis project Ga0209208, IMG submission 187694) | Host-associated microbial communities from peat moss isolated from Minnesota, USA - S1T2_Fd - Sphagnum fallax MG (SPAdes) (version 2) | ecosystem: Host-associated > Plants > Peat moss >...
TGGTTCTTTCTGTGGCTTCCTGAGGAAGTGTTAACCTTGCTGTTTCTACTTCATCATGAGAATGGAGATTTCTCTATTCTTATGAAACATATATATATTTGATTACTGGTTCTTCAGGATGTCTGCAGATTGGATTTGTAAAATTCTTCCATGCTCTTCTTCAGGTAACCTATACCAGACATCACCGGGGTCAGCATTCCAGTCATCAGGAGGATCAGGTTTGTGGTCCCCTAGCTCACCTTCTCAGGGCTCACCAAATCGACATGGGCCCACCTCACCTGCCCATGCTGTTAGGGAGGCTGCTGCAGTGGGGCAGTATAACAAACGTCGTGGGGCATTCCCCCTTCTTGCCCCTTTAGGTGGGGCTAGCTCATCCCCCCATGAGAGTGTCCATGCTGCAAGACTCCAGCAGAGTAATGCCAGTGGGATTATGGAGCTTGGAAGTGGCAATAGTTTCTCACATGCTCAAGGTGGGGTTCGAATGGTTCCTCAGTGGCAGCCAACAAGAAACAGTGGCAATGCTGGGACAATCCATCATCAATCTTGGGGCTCATTTTTGGCTTCCTCCGATAGTTCAGTGGATGGGGGTGATTCAGAAACTCTTGCTGCTGGGCCTGTTGATTGGGATGCAGATTTCAGGCAAGGAAATTCTAGCCAAGTCTTTTTCTAAAGCTTAGTGCTTGCTTTTAGCATCACATGATGGTGCCAGGGTGTGCTGAAAATCCTCCAGTCCTGGCATGATAAATCATACATTCTATTTTTAGAAGGTAGGTTGCTGAAGTAAATTATTGAGGAAGGCCTGAATTTCTGAAAGAACTATCAGCCGGTCCTCCAATTAGGTGTATGTTGATCCTTCCATTTGGGATGAGTTTAGGTCTGAAAGCAGCATATGCACAAGGCATTGCATTGTGCTTGCAAAAGATAAAACTTGAAGTGGAAATTCAAGAGTATGACAATTGCAGGAAGATTTTAGCAAGAAAGAGATAATGGAACAAATATTCATGTACTACTGCTGTGGTTCATGGTTGGAGGCAGAGATGAGCATCTTCTGGAGGACGATTCATTGTTAGATTCTGGGTTTGGGAGCTCCATTACAGGAATGGGGCCCCCAGATGGAGTGATGGGTAGTGGGGGTGCACGGTTAGGACCTGGCCCTGGATCCAGAACCCACTTCTCTGGTCCAGGCAGTGGCCTTGGTCCTGGTTCATTGATGGGGAACAATCCACAACCCCTTTTACAAGGTGGAGTAACCACCAGCCACAATGTTGCAAGGTACTTTCATTTTTCAGTCAGGTGTTTTTGCAGTGTTGCGAGCAAGCCCTCAAACTACAATCATACCTCTGAGACTCAATGGTTGGGCTAGGCCTACTGAACTGTAGTTATATCAGATTTTCTTGTAACTTTGATGCTAATCTCAACAGGGTTGACTTACAAGTTAGGGATCACATTTTTCTGTTGCTTTCTATCTCAGGACAGCACAGTGCCAAAATGGTGCAGAGCTCCAGAGCTCATCTCAGGGTTTCAAATCAGGTTATGGACGCAGCAATGTGGTAGCAAAGTTTGGGCCCTTCTCTCCAAATCAAAACTCTCCCAGCCGATTAGGCCAGCAACAACAGCCACTGCAAGCTGCACATCTGCAATACTGGCATGAACAACACCCTCCAATCCATCCTTTGAACCAGCCTCAGACTCATATTCAAACTGTTCATCATCTCAACAGCTTCCAGGTGTCATCCAACTTTGGGACATCCTCTGGTCCTGTGGGCCAGAGGCAAGCACCTTTGGAGGTCTTTAATCCTTTAGCATGCTCTAACCTTTCTTTTCACCAACAACAGCAGTTTTCCCAACAGTCTCCAGAGCATCAACCATTATCAAACTCACCAGTTTCTCTTCCTCAAAGGTCTCATGCACCCATTGAGGTGGAGAGTATGTGCAACTCTCCAGGTGGGTTACCATCTACACAGATTGAGAGTCACTGGGGATTTGAAAGTAGTCCTATTGGAGGAGGAGGATCACCTAATTGTGGTTATGGGGAAGATGCAGGTTCTAGCCTTGCTCATCAGTCAATCTTGCATCCCCGGCACCGAATTTACTCAAGCAACCTGTTCAATGGTAGCATACTTCATTTTTCTCTGTCTTCTAGAGTGAAAGAGCATGCTGTATTCAATTGTTCTTCTTTAGTTCTAGTTGATTGACACCTCAGGAGAATCTGATACTTTGTGAGCAACTCTCAAAAGGTTATGACTGCACTCATTGTCATGTTACCTTCCAAGTAATGTTGTGCGGATTTCTCTCCAATTTCATAGATATGTTATTTTGCAATTTTTTCTGTTCTGTTGCAGGCTAGTCCAAACTCCTACTTGCAGCTGATGATACACTTGTTTTTCTCCCTGTGAATTTTGGCAGGACAAAAACCAGGCCTGCCCTTGGTTGGAGTTGTGCGGCCACCAGTAGCACCAGTAGCACCAGTTCAAAGAGATTATCGGTTTGCAAAGTAGTAGCTTCACTGAACCACCAAGGGTCGGTTTTTTGGTTTTATCAGACCAATGAGTTTGCTGGCACTTTCTTGGGTGGAATGATTATTTACCTTCCCTGGAAATTCACTCAGTTGAATCAGAGAAGGCACGTCCACTATTTGGATATGTATTTTGAGACACCATTCTATAGGAAAAGCTTCAGAAATGGTTTTATGACCGAGAAGGGATACTGCTCCACATTGGCTTTATATTCATCAAGATTTGAGTTTGCTTTAAAACTGGACTAAAACTGATTTTTCACAGAGTGATCTGTCGGAAGATGGATGTGGCATATCACATGTTCAGTGTAAGCTGAAATTTACACCTACCTAATTTCCTACATCTCAATTGGAGGTAGCTCTCCTTTGAGGTCTGATTCATATTCAAACCTACTAGGGAATGGATTATAGGCATAAGAACAGCTGATACACACTTGAGGAGTGTAGGTGTAAAAACCCTCCTCTTTTCTAAGAGGGATATTCACTGATATAAGGTGCACCCCCAAATCCACTAGGAAATTTCTGATTTGTGAACGGGTCTCACCTGTGCCTCAGAGTGAGGGTCAAGGCACAGCCAAGGATATTCTTGGAGTGCTTGACAGGTTTTTTAAACCACTTTCTGTTCAACTAGAAAAGTACCAATTTTGGCATTTGAAATTTTGGGTATATGAAAGCATGTTGAAGTAAATTGACTCTCAAATCCCTTCACAGAATTCTGAGTTTTATATCAACTCTGCATCCTTTGAGAGCCAAATTCAGACATGTTTTCATGATCTGAATCCAATCATTCAAATTGGAAGTGGAAAATGACTTACATTCACTCCGAGAAATGGTGGGAGTCTATTGTGTGATTTTGTGCACATTGAGTTTCCAAAGTCAAGCAATGTCAACTCTATTGGAATCTATTGAGTGATTTTGTGTGCTACTAGTCTACAAAATCATGAAATGTCAATTTTCTTTGGAATCTATTGTGTGATTTTGTGCAAAACTTAGTATCCAAATCATGAAATGTCAATTTGCTTTGGAATCTATTGTGCACTTAGTATCCAAATCATGAAATGTCAATTTTTTGGGAATCTATCATGTGATTTTGTGCACAACTTAGTATCCAAAGTCATGAAATGTCAATGTTTTGGGAATCTATCATGTGATTTTGTGCACAACTTAGTATCCAAAGTCATGAAATGTCAATTTTTTGGGAATCTATTGTGTGATTTTGTGCACAACTAGTCTCCAAAGTTATGAAATGTCAATTCTTTTGGAATCTATTATGTGATTTTAGTTAGTCTCCAAAGTTTGTGAAATGTCAATTTTCTAAAGCACTGCCCAATGAAGAAAAATGTGCTTTCTCATGGCTATTGAAGGTACATATGTAAGTGCATACTATAATTGTCTTTGGGATGTCATTTGTGTCCAGAGTTTCATATGTTTCAATTGAGATTTGAAGGGAATTGGTCTATAGTTCTTCTTGTGGGGTTGGCAATGAGATTCTCACCTTCAAGCATCTCTTTCAAGGAAAACGGTCTATCTGCCTCATGCTTCCAGTCAAGCTGAATGGTCCACTAGGAGGTAATGTTACTTAGACTGCAACACAAGATACATGTTTTGATTGGACACAATCCAACTGAAATCCACTAATCCAGTCACAGAAGCAAGTGGGTATTAAAAACTCAAAATGGGCATAGGCCTTCACAATGTAACAATGTCCACACAAGTGTCCCACAAGCACCATTTTGGAGGAAGCTCTGAGCAAACTTTGTTCAATCATCACTATGTTTTGTAGTTCCTTGGGCTCAAAAAGACTGCGGTCAGGCATCATTCTCTTCACCCTAACTGGACATTGTATAAGACGCTGTAAAAGAATTTGACCTAGTTGCTCAATTCTGGGGACAAGGAGTGTTGGGTTCTAGCACTTTCAGATAAAAATTGACCCAATAACTTAGGCTACCACTAGACATTCTGAACTACACACACAATTTCAACAAAGCTCAGCAGATCCAAAAAAATATGAATCATGGGGGAACCAAAATTCCACAACTACAGAAATCCATGTCCATGGCAAAAGCAGATGTATACTAGAGCAAAGACCTTATCACAGGAGGAACACCTCTGATAAAATGAAAGCTAACAACATTTTCTTTTGTATACAAAGCATTTCGAATCGAGAATCACGCCAAGGTTTCAATTCAATTCAGAGTAAGAGATTCCATAGACAAAAAATGTGCTGAGAAGATGCAAAGAGAAGTTTCAAATTGTGACCAAAAGCCATGTGAATACAACATGGAAAGACAACATTTTTTTCCTCTAAACTGGCATTTCTGGTGGACCTGGAAACAAAGGGTGCAAACTGCATTTCATGAAGCAATTTGCACAATTTCATGAATGTACATATATATATATACACCCTTTGCATGTTCTTCTACAGTTTAATGCTTGATATCAGGGAGGGGAATCCCAAGAAAACCCTAGCATTTGTTGTGCTTGATGCCCCTGCATGAAGGCTGGCCTCTAGAATTGCTCCTGATGGCAGTATGAGGTGATCAATGCCACAATCAAAGGCTCTAACTTTTCTCCTCAAATTGCAGTGGTGGCAGCAGCGGCTGTAAACAAAGGGAACTAACACAATGGAACTTGTCACAGACAGGAAATATGGATACAAGACAAGAAAGGCAGGCCCTGTGATGACAAACATCTGCACTCAACCCTAAAAATCTGCACTCAAGCAGAAGTCGAACTACAGAGCCAGGAATACATCTACCACAGAAGAAGTATGAGATTAGATGGACCATGGGGTGAAAGCCCTTTCAGTCATAACACTAAGCCTTGTAACAAAGTAGAGACAGAACATGGTTGCAATTCACTATTCTTGACAAAGGGGTGAGTCAACAACATCTCTGCTGATGGCCGCCGCACAGCATCTTTCTGCAAGCAACACACTATGAAGTTCTTGAACTCTGGAGAAGCATCAGGGGGTGGTGAAGGTGGATCTCCCAAACAAATTGCACACATTAGAGTTGGCCAGTCAGGCTTCTCCCCAGGTTGCAAGCATGGAAAACGACCAATAGCACATTCCAAAAGTGTGAGACCAAGGCTCCAGATATCAGCAGAGTAGCCATATTCACAAGAGCCATTGCCATCAGGATCAAAACGCTCAGGACTCATGTATGCACAGGTACCAACAAAAGAATTGCATTGAGCAAAAGTGTGTGCAAGCACCGTACTCACACCAAAGTCAGCAATCTTGACCTGCTGCCGGCGATTGATGAGCAGATTGGAAGGCTTGATGTCACGGTGCACAATCTTATGTTTGTGGAGATACTGTAACCCTAAGAGCACTTGCTTGGTAATTTGAGCGAGGTATGTCTCACTGATTGTCCTGTGGAACTTGAGCACATCTGCAAGTGTTCCTCCATCCATGAATTCAAGCACAAAACACACTTCTCCCCCATGATCAAAAACCCCGTAGCATTCAACCAAATGTGGGGATTTGGCCCGCCGCAGAATCTCCATTTCTCTCATTATCTGCCTGCGCACAGCAAGCTCATATTGCTGCTTCTCCTGTATGATCTTGAGGGCATAAATACGGCCAGTCCGTCGGTGCACAACTCTGTAGACTTTGCCTCCGCTGCCAGCTCCTAGCAAGCACTTGCTGTCTAGGTCTAGTTCATCAAGGCAGACTTCTTCTTTCCGTCCTTGCAGTGCTGCTGGAATACTAGTAGTGGGAAGCTTGAAATTCCTGATAACACTGCTGCTGTCTGCAAATGGCGGTGGAAGTGGGAGTGGCTGAGGTACTGGATCACGGCGTGGCAGGGATAGGGAAAGTACCGGCCTGCAGATCCTCCGGCTTTCATTTGCGGCAGCCATACGACAACGCGACACTCCAGATGCTCCTTCCTTATTTCCTACTGCTGCTGCTTCTTCTTCTTCTTTCGTCAGCTCCTCCCTCCTTCAACGTCCACAGCGCAAGTAATAGAACTCTCTGCTCCTGGTGGCAACAGCAGCTGCATGATGATGGTCAGAGAGAGAACGAACTGCATCATCCGCTTCCAAATTCCGCGCACGTTCACGAGCTTGGAGGAATGTTCCTAGCTACCAAAAAGAATTTAGTACCTACCAGGTGCTGCTAAGCCAGAGAAATTGATTCAGAGATCTTATATCCCGAGTTATAAGCAAGCCTCCTGAACTTACTTCAAACGTGCGTGCAGAAGATGAGCGAGAGAGAAGAGAAATGCAAAGAACAAACAACAACCATCTCGACGACGACGACGACGACGACGACACTAACGCGACACAAAACGCGCAGAAACAGAGCAAAAGCAAGTGAAGCAACCGCGAAGCGCCTGGCCGGGAACGTCCGACGTCCCAACCCGTGTCCGTAACCATGGTTAAGATAACGTATCAAGATTCTACAGGTATCCTTGACTCAGCCTTTTCGTTTTTAACTGGCGAAATTTCGCCCAAAAGTGAATACAATAAAAATAAAAAATAGAATATGAATTAGTGATTTTGGAGGCTTTTAATTGTTAGAACTGAATAATGATAATAATAATAATAATAACAACCCGCCAAATTTGTATGCTTAGTTTTCAATTTTTTTGAGCCATAAATTTAGAAGGTTGATAATTAATTAAAGATTTGTACTTGAAAATCTGGTTTCTAGCCCAGATTTGGCTAAATTTCCAATGGATGATTGCCACTTTAGCTACACAAATAATAATAAAATTCCCTTTTCTTTTTTTTCCTTAACACTAACCGAACCCTGTTGGTATGGTCCCAAATCCGAGGTGACATTTCCACACGTCACTTTCAATCACCTCAAATTGAGGTCTCGTGTTAGGGGAACTTTGTCATGGTTCTTACGCAACTTCCAGGTCCTGTCTCTTGTCGCCAGACAACGACATGTCTTTCACCCCCCCGCTAACTCTTACTAACCCGAGTTAAATGTCGAGTTTAACTCAACCGGCCCTGGGTGAACCACAGCACCCACGTTGGCACCTACTTGGTAACTTCACTTCCTTTTTTTTCTTTTTCTTTTTCTTTTTCTTTTTCCTTTTTGTAGTGAGGCCCCTTAGACTTTAGTGGCAATAATAATCCCCAAAAATGTTAGATTTGAACTCAAAGACCCTGAATTAGTGTAAGCATGTGATATTGGTAATATTTAGAAATAATTCTAATGGATTTTTGGATTTTAACCATGATACCGACGTGGGTGCTCGTTCACCCAAGGTTAACTCAACCCAAGACTCCAGTAACCTACCTTAGGTACCAAAATAACAAAACAAGTGAAGTGAAACTGCCGTGACAGTCCACTCCAATTTTTACCCTCACTATTCACATTTCACATCTGCCCACCCCACCAGGATTTTTACCCCACGGTTAAAATTTCCTGCGCTCTATTCACAAAGCGTGTGTTCAATTGTGCCTATTGTAGGTACCTACATGTTGTAGGTCGTAGGTACCTACCCTCTCTCTAAGAGAACGTGCAGTCAGTAGCCGCCACCAGCCGCCATAGTGTTCAGGTTTTTTTTCTTCTATAATTTATTTATTATTTATTATTTGTAGTTTCTTAGGGGTGGGCATGGACCATAAAATGGGGTTTTAATTTTTATTTTATTTTGTGTTTTTGGAAGCCAATTTTTGCAACAAGTTACTTAAAGTGTTTCTCTTTATTTGTGTGTGGATACCAAGTACCTTGGTAGCTTCAACACTAATAATTATATTATTTGTAAAAAATGTTGAGAATTTTTTTCCCCAAAAATATTCTATTTTAAAGAACACAATTTTGTAAAGGAAAATCAACAATGGAAGGTGTGTGTATTTCATTTATGCATTCATTCAACACAAAAAGGATAAGGTTTTCACATAAAGACCCTGTCCTTTTGGGCTCAACCTTTGGCCCCCTGAATTCTGAACTATGCTTGTAGTAACCCAGCGAAGACCAAATATTCAGAACTCAGCCAGCTGATGACAACCTTGACCTTTTCTTCCCAAATCCTCCTCTTCTTAAACCCTCTCTACCACAACCCAAAACCTTGCAACCCCTCTCTTGCAACAACTAGCCTCATTGAAATTCTCACACATACAAATTTTGCCAAACACACACATATTTTTGTCCTCAAACACACAAAATTTCCACAAAAACCAGGATTGAACACGCGCACACATGGTTTTGCCTTTTTCCCCACCACAAAACACTCTCCATGCTCTAAACTCTTGAAAGTCAACCCCACACATGCCAACTAAAGACCTTCATCTACTTAGAACACAAGAAAACAAGAAGGTCAAGCGTGTTCCAATGACCACCAATTGACGTGGGTTTTTAAGTTTGACCCATTGATTGATCTCTTTCAAAACTTGTGTTCAATGGTGTTTGAACTTTGTTGACATTCTTTTTTTAGTGTATCTTGTTCATTTTACTTGTTATATTATTTTTACATTTAGGGTATTTTTTTAACCTGACTACCTTAATATGGTTGCATATTACACTTTTAATTTTAATTTATTATGACATTACACATTTTGGTGAAAAAGCTTAGATATACTACCCCATGTAGTCCTACATGTTGTTACAACGTACATTTGTTGGCTTTATTTTATCATTAATGTTATTGTTGTAGCAAATCCAAATTGGACACAAGACAAATGAAATATTTAAAAATCCTACAACTTGTGAAATTAGGATAGATAAATTGTCAAATTGTTACACAAATTAAGTTGAGAATAAATTTACTAACTACAAGCATTTCAATAATATGATTATTATATACATGGGTTGTGAAAGATTTATGGCAACAAATGGTGAATCAAAGATTATCAATTGTCAATTACATGAAACATTTGAATCATTGTGTAATAAATGCAATTTGCCAATATAAGTACCCTTTTCCAACCATAATATAAATCCATTTTGTTAACATGTAGGGCAAATTTAAGGTTGACAATATGCACATACATTTCAAAAGGAATAAACTATGAACACGGAAAGTAAATTCAATGTTATAATTATAAGATTAGATTATTATGGCTTTGTGTGATAACGTTAATCATGTTGCCATTTTAAATAAAAATAAGACAATGACACTTTAGACCAATGTTGTACAATTCTTATTTTTAAAAAGAATTTCTAGTCTTAATTTTGATGTTTTAAAAAAGATTGAAAGTTCTTTGGGTGCAAGTTTGAGCCCAATTATTATTATTATTATTATTATAGCAATGTGAACCTACTATTCACATTGGGCAATTCTCACATTTTTTTTCAAATTCAAAAACCTTTGGGCCTAGTTCAAAAATCAAGTCTAGTTTCATGTACACATTACAAATTATTGTAACCAAAAAAGAGAGGGCAATCTGCAGACCTCAGACACCCTAGATCAAACACAGATGCTGCTCACACAGACCATTCCCATGCCTCACACCTTTCTTATGCACCAGACTCATAGAACACAGATTCCACTATTATTACAAAATGGGTAGATTTATTTACATCATGTGCACAACACAATGCTCATGCTCGAGCTCATCAACAACAGCATGGATCCCTTCTTCAACTCCTAGACTTCTCTGGTCCTACTCTGTTGGATCTATCAAATCTACTGAATGTGATTGTTCATCTCCAGTCTAACCTCCCTGATTCTCCCTCACTCCTGCTCTCACTCTTGCTCTTGTTATTTAGCTTCTACGCAGCGGAAAAATCTCTCAGCTCTCCAGCAACAACCACCACTGCTGCACAACCCCTAGTCACAGAAATCTCTTCTTCTTTCCTGGTTTACTCCAGTGCCTTCCTCGTCACGCTCCGAAACCTACCTACTTACTTAATTGCATATCCGATCCCGACCATAATTCGTCGCCATCACACAACGTCTCCTCAATCCATTAAGAGTAGCCGCCATGCAAAAAGAAGTCATCAACAGCTCTTCCCATGCAAGCATAAATCAAGAAGCAGCCGCCATGGGCAAAATGACTTAATTAGCACAACTTACCACCTGATCAGGGATGACCAGAGGCTGAACAACCTAATTTCGGGCTACATTCCATTATGCTAATAACAAAATTCAAACCAAGGTTTTTATAAGTACAAAGTTCATCAACTAATAAAATAAAATAAAAATTTAAGTTTGAAGTTGAGCCTCCTTGTCAACTTTTCAATATTTGCCTACATAAAAACATGCGTTTTTCGAGAATGTTTTTTTGATGATTCCAATTTCAAGTCTAGATCTAGCAAAAGACTAGTTTCACAATCTAGTTTTTGTGTTGTTGGTTCCAACAAAAAGGGTGTGAATTCAACTCATCTCTCAAGAACTTGGCCTTAAACCTTTAATTTTAATTTTGGAAATTAGAATCCTTCACAAAGATATTTTATAACATACACCAACAATGGTGGGCTTTACAAGAATAATAATCTCCCCACTATGTGTGATGGAAATTTTTAATTGCACATGGACTTTTATGTTTCTTACATAATTTTTTAAAAAATCATCAAATTTCCACACTTCATTATCCCAATTTAATGGAATTATTTTATTATTCATGTGTCAATAGATTGGCCATGTGCATTACATTGAACAAAGCCCAGATACATGGGAACTAAAACAATTCATGATGATTTGCCCCTGATTTTCGCTTCAGGTGGGTCCCTTTTTCTCATAATCCCCCATCCAAAGGTTTTATGTTACACAAACAACAAGTCAAGCTTAATCCCACACATTGCTAAAGACATCATGTAATATTTTGATCACAAATGTAAAAATTGGCATTCATTATTTCATGAATTTTTTATAGAATTTATCCTTAATCCATATATGTTGTTTATAAATATATTGATTTTGTAAAGAAGATGTCATTTTCTTAACCTTATTTTCTTTTGCATGATATCAACAATGACCTATGTACATACTAAACAAATTGCCTTATATTCAAAACTTGGCTCATACTCAGAAATTGCATACCCATTCATTCAAAATAAATATTATCATTCAATATAACACATCATCCAAGCATGTCCTATCTTAAACGTAAAAGGAAAATAATTAAAATTGATTCTACTTTTGTTAGGTAAAAAAGTCAACCAATTGACCCATTTGACCTTGTTTTTTTGTTCATTATTATTTTTATTTCAAAAAAGTGGAAATTTTTCACTAAAGAAAAACATTTTACACCCAAAAAAAAATAATAATAATAAATAAAACATATATATATATATATTTCAATTTGATTAACAAGGGCAATTTATGGGTGCATAAGCATCATGATTAGTGAAACCTTATTTGATTAATTAAATTGGTCATGAAGTAGTTTGTGATGATGGGCATTGGATTCTATCAATCATTATACTATTTTTATATGTTAGAACCAAACGATTAAAATTAAATCTTACTATCTTCGGGTGAGATGAGAGGTAGGTCTTAAGGTGTCTTCTAATTGGGTGCGCACTTCGTACAAAGATGGTGAAGGGAATAAATTAACCCTAATTTTATCTTATTCAAAAAAAAAAAAACAATGAATTTATAAATAATTTGTGATTGGGAATTTTAAAAGGAAAATGTTTCCAAATATCTTATCCTTAGGAATTCATATATTCAATTTTTAAAAAATTGACTTCAAGTTAGGATGATGTTTGTTTACAAGAAGAAATCTTTTTTTTTTCTAGTACCCAAATTCACTAGGTTTTTAATGTAAAAGAAAAAAAATTCACTAATGTCCAACTTGTATGGTTTTGGTATAAAAAAAACTAGTTGATTAAGACATTTTTAGTGGAATGTGTTTTAGTCATTTTGAATAGTCACATATTGCACTAAAAAAAAATTAATTAAAAATTAATATGATGTCCCAAATTAATATGATGTGGCATAATGTGCCACATCATCATATAACTTCTTTTTTCGTTTTTTTTTTCTTTAGACCGTG
>Ga0209208_10009982_pt1 | contig 12418 bp, 9 predicted proteins | sample S1TSphfallax_3_FD_187694 | JGI IMG/M metagenome (GOLD analysis project Ga0209208, IMG submission 187694) | Host-associated microbial communities from peat moss isolated from Minnesota, USA - S1T2_Fd - Sphagnum fallax MG (SPAdes) (version 2) | ecosystem: Host-associated > Plants > Peat moss >...
CCCAGTGGAGAAGGTGTTGAGAATCCATCTTCTAAGAGTTAAAGAGCTCAGAAGTGGCCTTGCTTAATATGATCATAATCATCTTGCCTTGACCAACAAAACCTGACATTTTGCTGACCTTGAAAATATAACATGTTCTTGAAGCCTTCTTGGTTTCAAAGATTTCACGACATAAGTATGAACGTATTATATGGGTTTTGTTTATACAAATAAAAATGTTAAGTTGAATGGTTTTATGTGACCAAAATTGAATTGTTTGTTCCATAGGTAGGGAACTATATCTTCATAGAAACCATAACTTAATTTAATATCAAGCTTTTGTATTGTGCATGTCAATATAAAGATGTTTTCTCATGACTTGAGAATCATTCAACGAACAAGGTAAACCCACAGATACATATGTGAACATGATCTTATTGCAATCTAGGTTTGTGTAAGCTACAATGTAATAACCAATTGTTTTGAGATAACAATAAAGCAATAGTTTACATAAGCCCCAATGGACTTGCTATAGCAATGTGGATTCCATCAATGGTTCTTTGACACAAAGCATTCCACACAACCTTTTGAATTATTACATAATAATGTGCTTGCTTGCACTAGTTAACCAATCAATGAGAAACTTATATACAACATTCATATCATTCACCTTCTCATGAAACACCAAAAAAACATTAGATTTACCAATGTCAAACAATTCATTAATAATTAGAAGATTAACCCCTTGAAGATTAACAACCCTTTGAACAAGCTGTAAATTACACAAATTATTCAAATTTCAAAATGAATAGTTTTACAATATTTAATGCCTTGTTTGATAAGCAACAATTTCAATTTCTCGACAACAAATAGAATAGCTTAGCTCATCTTAAAAAAATTTACCCACCTCTTTCATCATATTATGTTATGATGCATTTTAAAAACTAAATGGTCATTGTGGGCTTTACCCAGTGACCAAGGTTTGAAGTTAGCTACTAAGAGATAATGAACATGTAATAAAAAAACTACAAAAATGCATTAAGGAAATATGAATTTGTTTATAGATTAACGTCCCTCCAAGTTCAATAGTTGAATGTTGGTTTTTATATTAAAAAGATCTATTAAAAAAAAGTTGAAACAATTCAATTGTCACAACCCTAGCCTTGAGTTTGTGACCAAGGCAAGGGCTTGTAAAGGTGCGGGCCAAGAGGGAAGTTCGGGAGTCACATTTCATGCTCCCGAGAGTGTAGGTAAGTGTGAGGGTATGAACCCTGACACTCCCAAATGAACTCCCACCTTGGGAGTTAGAGTTTTGATGGACTCCCAAATTTTTACAGAGCGATTGCAAGGGTCAAAACCCATTGGATTGAGAAGTTCCTTATATGATTGAAAAGTTCTTGGAATTTAGATTTCTAAAATGGGTTCGCATGACCCATTTGGACACTTAAAAACACAAGTTATGGCCAAAACAATGGCTAGGAGTCAAATTGTCAATTTGACTCCTGACCACTAAAAGGCGCGAATTGCCCTGATTTCCTTGCGTTTAGGTGACGTGCGACATACCATTGGGAAGCTCTCAACAAGGGCTACAACTTTGTTATAGATTTCATCTCAATCAGAGTTTTGCACACAAAGTTATGGGCCCCCATAGTTGTGGGAGTCCTAACTTTGGGAATTTTGGGACTCCCATTTGAGAGTCTCGGGACAAAATGACATTTGGGTGTTGGTCCTGTGGCTAGGCATATAGTATACTATAAGGGGGAAGGTGGTGGCTTCCCCCAAGTTCAGGCTGTGGCGAGTCTTGTGAGTTCGTGTTTGCTCGTGGCTCGTTCGTGCACCAAAGTGCTCCAACTACGCACTAACCAACTTGTTGTTTGGTTTGTGCAGCTTTGTGTGAGTAAGTGAATTGCTTGTCAATCTTCCTAGTCCCATCTCAAAGCTTCAGCACGCCCTTCTACCCCAAAATGTTACAAGCCGGGGAACGCACCCCAACTCCTTTTCCTTCCACTGTTTTCACTTTTGGACTCGCAGTTGAATCCATCAAGGAGCTTGGGGGTGCGTCATCAATGAAAATGATGAAACACCCCACTAAAAGAACATGTTGGTCATCCATGACGATAAGACAAAACCAACATGAAAAAAATTCAAGGAAAGGAAAAAAAAAGGCAACAAATCAAACCTACAATGAAGGGAGTTCATAATGTAACTAAACTGGGTTTGAAATAAGAAACATAGAATTAAAATAATAGGGTAAACTAGTTGAAGACTAAACATTTAAACACTCAAGGTATACCAGATTCAATAGAAAGGCTTCATTGTTTTTGATGTCCAAACAAAACTTGAACCTTTTTTCTTGGCGCATTTGACACATTAATAATTGTCAAAAATGGATTAAAAAAGTTCCAACCCCCCAAAGTAAAAGGGGTTAAAAACTCAAAAAAACAAATCACCGAACACTACAAATGTTAATTCTCGAACACCTAAAACATTCCTTATATGTTGTTTTGTTGTTATTAAAGTTCAAATATGATTTGTAGAATTGTAGGTGGTGCCTTATAATATTTTAAATTGTTTAAAATGAATAAGAAATAAGAAAGTTATGAGGTTTGAAAATAGGAAGGGTCCAAAGAGTAACGGAAAAAAACATGTTTTGTAAATTAAAAAGTTCATTTTTTTCTTCTTATTTTTTCATTCATCTTTTTCATTTGCACTTCAAAGATGATTTTTAAAGCTTGAGGTAACACTCCCATAACATTTTAAATCACTCAAAATGAAGCACATACGATGAAAATATAAATAAATGTTTGGTCATAAGTAGGCGATTGATGATGGGCTGATTTACCTTAACATCGATTAAATTTGATAGAAACATCTAAAACAAAAATGACAACAAAAGTGAAATGAAAGTAATAAAATAAACTAGTAGTGAAGCCCAAAGTGAAAATAAAAGAAAAGAAAAGAATGAAACAATAGAAAAAACCAATGAAATAAGCTGTGAAATGAAATCAACAAATGTTAACTTCATCAATTAATCCATTCCTTATAAGGATTTCATTTGTGTCACTTTGGTTCTTCATAGAGAGGATGCACCTATCCTATTTGTTGTGAATTTCATATATTAATATAAAAAAACTTCAAGTACGAAAATGTGAGGCTAAATTAATGATTTGTTATTTTTAACTTTTTGATGTGAATGTTTGTCGCAATCCCACTTTGGCCAAGTGTGGGGGTGAAGCCCAACACTCCCGAAGTTGGGGTCTTGGAGTCCTCAGGGACTCCCGAATGTTTGGGGTTCAACAGTAGAGGCCAAAACACCTCGCCTTGGAGTGTTCTTGGTGTTATTGGAAAGGTCTTGAAGCTTAGATATCGAAAATGGCCTCGCATTGGCCATTTGGACATCTGTAGCCCAAGTTAGGGGCAAAAGAAGGGTCGGGAGTCAAACTGGCAGTTTGACTCCCGACCACTAAAAGTCGGGAATCGACCTCTTCCCGACCTCTGAATTGAAAGTGCGACATGGAGTTGGAAAGATCTCGACGAGGGCTATAACTTTGGTTTAGACTTCATTGTTATCGGACTCTGAAGTCGGGAGTTATGAGCTCTCAAAGTCCCGGGACTCCAACCGGGACAATTTCGGGACAATTTCGGGACTCCAACTTGGGAGTCCCAGGAAAAAGAGCCATTTGGATGTAGGCTCGACGGAGTGGCACAGAGAATACTATATGGGGGAAGGTGGTGGCTTCCCCCGAGTCCGGGCCGTGGTGAGTCTTGTGGTCCAAAGTGCCTGTGGCTTGTCCCAACACCCAAGGGTGTCCCGGAATGTGAACTAACCACTTTGTGGTTTGTTTTGGATGCAGATTCAAGCTTGATCTACTAGTCCCTCTTCCTAGTCTAATCCCGAGACTTCTAGCACGCCCCTTTACCCCTTTATAGTGTTGGAAGTCGGGAGTGCCTTCCAAGTCCCAACTTTCCGCAACTACATTTTGGTGAACCCTCAAGTGGGTTCACCCTGGGACTTGGGAGTGCGTGAATGTTGATATGGTTAGGGTTGGCACTAACCTATGTTAAAATCTACCACATGGCACAATTTTTTCTAACCCTAATGTTAGGACACCTAACATTAAACTTTCTAACAATAGGTATAAATTTAATATAAGATAAAATTCAATTTCACTTTAATAAGTTACCCCATAACTTGTCCCCTAGGTTTATAGGTTGGACAATATTAGTTATTATGTAATCAAAGGATTGCATGACCTGGCACCTACTAGTACACCATCTTTTCAAACATGTTATGAATCACTTGTGGATGAAACACTCAATTGAATTACCAAGTTTCCACCTTGGTGATTTATTTTCTAAATCCTCTTATTAAATCCTCTTTCTCTAACAAAAATAATTAGTTGTGTAAGTGGATAAATATCATAACTAAACTTATGAACCTTACCAAGGTTTTTTTTTATACTTTTAATTTATAGCTCAAATGGCAAAGGCATGTGTGAAGGTAGAGCTTTTATGGCTAGTTTTCAAAAAAATTAATTTGATGTATATGGCTGAAATGCAAAAACAGAAGTCAAATTTTGGTGAAAAGTTTTGAAATGCAAAGGTTATTTTTGGCTCCTACTTGCACATCTTTGTGTACACAAAAAAGTTGCAAACATGTAGAGGCATTAAGTTTCTAGGCTTCCAACATATAATTTTCTTATGCAATTAGTCTACTTGGATCATTTGCAAGTACAAAACAAACAACCTATTATTCTTTAACATCAAACACCTCATAGGGATTTGAACCCCAATCCCAAGGACCCTGCCCATTATAGCATAAGGTACTTATAAAATTTGACATAGTTAGTACAAATAATGGAAAAAACACATGTCACCAAAAATATACAAAACTTAAACTGTAGCTAAAATATCACCAATCATGCATCAATTCCTAACCTTACCTTGTTTTCATCATTCCAATTTGTAATAGTAGCTTAGAAAAGGAAAGAGTCCTTAGTGAAGAAAACTCGTGTGAACATGCATATAATAATGTTCAAATGCCCTACCTATCAATTCCAAAGTTTAAACTTAATGAATGTGAGAATAGAAAATGTCCTTTCATCTTCTATGATGCCAATGATTTGGACAATGGCCAATTCAACAAGCTTCAAAAATCCAGAAAGATGAACAACTAGCAAACTGTTTGTGGTGAGCTAGCACCACAACTTAGTGATTGGGTTTTCATCTGTAAGCTTTTCCATGGCCTTAGAAAGTTTTATCTTTAGTCATCTTGAAAAGGGAAGACTATATATCCAATGTCTCCCTTGAAAGTGATTCATAGACCCATGAATTAGATGCATCAAGTTGCTTGGGTGTATAATAATGCTATTTGATCACGTTCTAATGAATTGCAAAAGTTGATTCACAATTTGCTTGTAACTAGTATTGTGGATATATGACCCCAAATGCATTCATGAGTTCATGGTTTGGAAACCTTTGTTCCAACTCAATGACCAACAAATCAAATGTAGTAGTGCATTGGGCTTTCACAACTTTGATAACTACTTCAAAACCATCACGAGTAATTGTAGAATGGAGACCAATTAAGGGATTGACATAATGAATCAGATGGGACTATCCCATAATGTGAGAACTCAAATGCTCTATCCCATCATTCAAGTTAATCACCTAGTCTTGGTTAATCCTACAAGATGTGTTTGCAACCACGTTAATGAGTTTAGGAAAACTTTCAAGTTGGAAAAAGGTGTTGAAATCATTGTACATTTTGTGCAAATCACCTTGGCAAAGTTTTGAGAGCTGCAATGTAATCACACACAAAAACATCTTTGCTTTGCACAAATTTCATTAGACCATTCACAAATTCCAACATGGGCAAAATACATGGCAAGCCAAGGATCATGTGAATATCACACAAATTCAGGAAATTGGCCTTGGCTAATTCCATATAAACACTTTTAGTTGCCATCTTAGCAATGAATGTTTTATATTCTTTCCCAACCCATTTCAAAGGTTGTAACATATTAATCCATCTTGTTTTCACATTTCACAGAACTTTTAGTCCTTTAGTTTCTACAATTTTAGCAAGCTTGGTGAATTCAAGATGGTGTCTTTGGGAGGTAGAAAAATACCAATACAGTATTTGAAAGAGGCTCTCCAATTTGGAAACCATAGGCATTGTATACAAACTTTGCATTACAAGGTTCATTCTATGTGCCATGCAATGGATCCCAATGAAGTAGGGTGTTTGTTCAGTCCTCATTAAAGTAGTAACTTTAAATATGATGCCTTGAAATGTGGACACACCATTAGCTCCAATACACATAAGGCACTAAGCAACTTGATTTTCAAACAAACCACCAAACTTTAGTAAAGTTGCAAAAATTATAGCTTAGATATTAATAGTAGTCCCACCCTCAACAAGTTGTTCAAGTGTGAGCAAAATAGACACTTGCCTCCAATGTTCCACCACATAGCAATGGATGGAAATCCAACTTTGATTATTAATTGTTGTCACTTCATCTTGAAATTGAAAGAAAGCTTGAAACCGTAATTGTTTTTTTAGTGGCATTCAATTACTCTAATGTTTCAATGGCTGGTTAGGCACTTTAAGGAATGTAAACAAAGACTACATTTGTTCATATTCAGTCATGGGCCTACCCTGAGAAAGAAAATGGAAAATCAATGCAAATTGAACAAGTTTTTTTTTCCTTTCTACCACAACACCTAGAACCACCTGTTACACCATAGATTGTTTCCCCCTTGCCACATATAATTATTCATTGATCACATGTTGATTTGTCTTCAATGTGTAGTATTCTCCCACATCCACATTTGACATAGTTGTAATAACCTTCCTTTGACCAACATGTTTCCACAATGAATTTAATTTTGGCACAAGAAGTTTATCAAACCTAGTAATCATTGAACAAACTTTGCACTTCACTTCACCCTCCCATCATCACGCACAATAGACTCTACCCAAGGCAATTTAATATCCCAAGTGTCTTGGAATCGACAATTCATTTCATAAACTTTCTTCTGTTTCTTACTAGCCTTTACATTAGCCTTTGCTTGGGCTGGATCAAACATCATGTAATTGACTTCATGGATTTGGCTGAAACTAGTGCTAGGGGTAAAAACCACAGGAACACAATTAGAAAGAAATAATTTATGTTTGAAATCCTTAAGAAGTTGTATAGGTGCCATGAATAGAAATGAAGTGTGTGCAAATGATAAGTTCTAGAGAATAGGATAATATGTACACAAGCTATAAACTTATTAGGACAATTGCACATAATTTGTTGTAGGTGGTGTTGCAACATGAAAGCAACCAATGTACACAATGCACACAATTTACAAGTGAACAAATGAACAACAATAAAATGATAGTAGCTTCAAAATGTGGCAAACATCAAAACTTCTACTAAACCCTAATATGCAAAACCCACAAGCTGTCGATGCAAACACAAGTGATTCACTTTTTATACTTATTAAGGCCGCTTTTTTTAGTGCGCTTGTTGAATAAAATAACACCAAAAAAATCTATCCAAATATAATTTTTAGTTATATAGAAATGGTAACGGGGATCCTTAATCTGTGGAAGACCTAAATAGACCTTATATATTTTTTATGTAAAGAAAAAGAATTTACGAAATCTTTTTGAGATGAGATTGAGTATAAAAATACTTATAGGCTCAGAGGGGTCTAAAGAGTAGGATTTAGACCTAGTTTTGTGGACTCGGAAATCGGAGCAACACAAAAATAAGTAAATGTTGCAAACCCTAAACAAACAAAAAGAAAGCTTACACACAAGTCTAGGTTTGAATGCTACAAACCTTTAACCCACAATAAAAAATAATTATAGAATCTTGTTGTTGCATCAAACGTAGGTAAGTGGAGAAACTTGTTGTTGCCACAAGCCCAAGTAAGTGTAGAAGTTTGTTACTACCACAAGCCCAAGTAAGTGTAGAAGCTTATTATTACCACAAGCCCAACCTTTAACCCACAATAGAAAACAAATGCACAACAACGTTGTTAATGCCACATGCCCAAGTCTGAATGTTACAAACCTTAAATAAAAAACAAATGCACAAAGTTGTTGCCACAACTTACAAGCTTGGGTCCGATTGTTACAAAGTTGCAAATTTACAACAAAAAGCAAGCACAAAAGCTTATTGCAACCACACCCAAGTGCAATTGCTATAAACCTTAAACAAAAAATGCTTACATTCAAACTTGTTGTTAAACAAAAAGTAAATGCATAACTTGCTATTGCTAGAATTTACAAACTTAGGTCCAACTATTGCAAAGTTGTAAACCTGTAGAAAAAAAACAAATGCAAAAACTTACTACACCATGCCCAATTTTTATTTTTGCAAACCTTAAACAAAAAAATGTTGCATACAAGTTTGATGCTAAACAAAAAAAATGTAGAAACTTATTATTGCCACAACTTAGAAGCACGGGTTTGATTATTGCAAAGTTGCAAACTTGTAACAAAAATTAAGTGGAGAAACTTGATGCTACCACACTCAAATTCAATTACTACAAACCTTGAACAAAAAGTGCTTGCACACAAGCTTATTGTTGCCACAATTTACAAGCTTAGGTTTGGATGTTGCAAACCTTAAATAAAAAACAAGCACAAAAACTTGTTGTTGCCACAACTTATAAACCCAAGTCTGAATGCTACAAATATGTCATGATTCCAAAGAAAAAACAAGCGCACCACCTACTGCAAGCCCAAAATGCAAATGATAAACAAGAAAACAAGATGTTTACTGAATGTGCATTATGAACTCTGCTATCCAAAACTTTAAGCTTTATGGGCACTGGGCTTTGGATGATTCAAAAAAGCTTAAGAATCGAAAATGTATCTGGATATTTGTTGCATAACAACAATTTGATCTCAATTCCAACAATCAATTCTAGAATCTAATCTCTTGAATCCTAAGTTCCAATTTCCAAAATCCTAAACTCCTTACTCCAAATCCTAGGATCTAGTTCTCTTGAGTCTCGACTCTTCAAGTTTACAATCCAGTTTAGTGTCCACCATCCTTGTTTAAGTTCTTCAAAATTCAAACCCATCACCCTAGGGCTTAAAGTCAAGTGCCCAGCCATGATCCAAAGTTTAGAGTTTAGATTTCTAACGTTCACAAGAACATTCAAGAGAATGGCACTTGTAAAACTTAGTATTTACAAGTTATGACACTCAATCTTTACTTCCTAAGAATGATGCTTGTACAACTTTTAGTTCTAGCCTCCAAGCCTCCCATTCAATATGCAAGTGCATTGGGGATGGTTTGTCAAAGCATGACGCGAAGATGTGGTGAAACAATTGCTAGAAACAACAAAAGCGAAGGTTCATTGATGACTCTTAATGTCAAAGATTTGGCAAAATCATAATCCTAAAGTGAAGGAATCCAATGAACCCTTAACCCTAAAATGAAGCAATTTGGTTCACCTATTTTGAAAGGAAGTGCCATTTGATGGCAACAATTTTCACTCCTAGATGGCACCCTTGTGAATTGTGAGGTACCTATCTCATGATTGGGCAAATTTAACATATTTATTGCCCATTTTTTCAAGCTTAAGGGTAGTAGCACCTTGTGATTGGAAGATATTTGGTGAAAATTCGCTAGGAAAAGAAACGTTGAACCTTACTATGCAAGAAAGTAAATAAGTTAGGTAATTGGTGATTACCAAATAGGGAGAAGGAATATACAGATATTAGAGCATCCCCACTAGCACTCTACACAATATGTTTTGGATGAAAAACACTAAAGTTCACATTGATGGGTAGTAAAATGGATTTGGGTCAATGTTCATCCAGAGTATAACACTTGTTCTTGATTGAATAGAATGATTGATGTCAGTGATTTATTGTTAGTAGTTTTTCACTTTTTACAATCCCAATTTTCATGTTTATGGTAAGAAAGTCATCTTATATGTGACAAATACTCTTGAAAGCCCAAAAATCAAGTATGGGTGGAGCTGAGTTCTTAGAGTAGCTCCACTAGCACATTGCACATTAATACAAAACAAAAAATTCAGAAAAAGAAAAGCAAAAAACCCCAATGGTCAGAACCATCACATGGACGACAAAAGGGGAAGGCCAAAGAAAGGCCAAAAGACAAGCAGCCTGTAGAAACCAAAGAAGGGAGAGAGCTAGTCCCTCTTGTGGTAGGAAGCTATCTCACCCACATCAATCAGTTGGATGATGCTAAGAAAAACTTACTAGTTCTGTTCAAAGAAACAAGTTTTGGGTTGGCATATTTGAACTTCATGCAGAGCTTGGCAAAAGCCACTATTCTATCTAAACACTTGTCATGAAATGGCTAGTTGATTGATTCCTCCCCAATGCACATTGTATATTACTGATTGACTTGATTGATTAATTGGTCCAAGTGTTGAGCCATTACCAATCTCCGATCTTTTACAGTCTATATTTGATGTTTACAGGTGAAGCTTGAGAAAAATTTAACAAATAAATAACCTTGGATGGAGAAATACTGTTGGAGGCCTAAATACTCAATATGGGTGGACTTGCTATTAATACATGTATAACCATTGGGGCTAGCTTTGGGACAAGAAATTCACCGACCAGAATGGTTCCTATTCACACACACACCATCCACCTTGCATGGTGCACTGGTGAGTGCTAATTAGGTACATCCCTATTGGAGATAGTCAGTACAGCAGGTAAAGGACTAAGAGCATCTTCACCGGTGCTCAGTATGTCACTCTGGATAATAAAATTAAATGTCTAAGTGCACTTACACAATACATGCACAATATAGAAGCTTGATATTAAATATTGTTAATTGTTTCCTTGATGCCACCCATGGACATGAAAATTGGACAGTGAGGTGAGAGACTATTAAAATGCCACCCCTTAAGCAAAGGATAGTGATCAACCAATTACAACCAGTTGTAATTTTTGCTGGGCCTTGTGGAGAGCACTGTATTGTGTGTACATTTTAGGTCCAAAGAAAGGTTAATATTTTGCACTCCTCATGGCCTCTCACATGTAATATTTGTGTCAAATAAAAGGGCAACATGTTGAAAGACATGACAAGATAATTTTGAACCAATCCAAAGACAAATAATAGGTAGCATAAACATTGCTTGTCAAAAGATATATGAAAAAATAAAGTACTTGTAATAAGTTTTGTGTTATTCCTTTTTATTAAGCAAAAGTTCAAAGGAAATCCTTCTTCCAAGGCAGCCTTGGGAATTTGAACTGTCTTCTCTAGCCCCCATTGTTTGAGCAACTTTTGAGGCGAAAGGGGTAGAATGGTGAGCACAAGAGAAGCAATGAAGAAAAGTCATTGGAACAATTCAACTATGGCATGAATTCAATCCATGGGTATGAATATGTGAGAGAGGATTCTCTAAGAAGAATATTGTGAAGAGTGTCTTGCACACTCGGCTTAGGTTGGATACTTGGAATGCTCTGATAAGGTAGATAGGTCGATGAGAGAACATTTAAGAAATCAAAGGAGGTTGAATGTTGAATCCTCATGAACACATTGTTCCTCTGCTTCTGAAACTAAAAGAACATTTTTAGGCCTCCACCAAGCACTTCCAACATCACTAAAGTTCCTCAATTTGATAAAGGACTGGGGAAGATACAGATTGTTTGGTGCTGTATAGGGTTTCAGAGTTCAATGAAAGGTGAATTAAAACATATTTGGATTTCGTAAAGCCCTAGTTTGGGCACCCATCACATTATAAATCATTTAGACTAAAAATTACAAAGATATGAGACTAGAACTAGAGAAAGATCTAAAGCTATTTTTTCAAATTTTTTGAAGCAAACTATTACTCATCATTTTCTCTGTGTTTTCTACATTGCTCCTTTATTTCTAACATTCAAACAACATTTGTAACTTTTTAATTTGCATGTCCAGTGACACAAAAATTGCTCAATTTGATTAAAGAATGAGAAAATATTAAAAAATGTTTGATGATAAACAAATGTTCGATGATGAGCGATTGTACCCTACCAAGGTTGGGTAATTCTCTCTTTTCTCCTCAAAAAAAAAAAGATCAACCATATAAAGGTTGGGTATCCCTTGGGTCTTGGGTGGCGATTTGCAAAAAAAAAAAGGAATTGGTTTTTATTCATAACCATGGTATCCAAAAAATCAACTTCTCAAAAAGCCTTAACTTGCATTACAAGTTCTTTGGAATTATTCCAAAACCCTCAAATTGCAGGTTCTTTTATTTTGAATTTTTAAAAAAAATGTTGAATTGAAGGTTATAGTAAAATCAAAGAACTGCCCAATGGGTTTCTTAAAATTTTATTATTTTTTCATATTGATTTGTGCTTGACATTTTGAATTAATAGATTCACAAGTTTCAAGTGATAAAAAGAGGAGTTGATGATGCTGAAAATTGCAAGAACATGTTGTCCTTTGCAAGATGTGCTGAT
>Ga0209208_10009984_pt1 | contig 12416 bp, 14 predicted proteins | sample S1TSphfallax_3_FD_187694 | JGI IMG/M metagenome (GOLD analysis project Ga0209208, IMG submission 187694) | Host-associated microbial communities from peat moss isolated from Minnesota, USA - S1T2_Fd - Sphagnum fallax MG (SPAdes) (version 2) | ecosystem: Host-associated > Plants > Peat moss >...
AGCAACAAGTTGAACACAATGAAATTACAAACAATGGTTGGCAAACAAGGGCATGGAGTATGGTGAAGTTGACAAAACTCAAAGGTAGCCCATAATCTTCTAGTGAGATTAAAACATAGAAAGGAACGAAAAACTAGCAAACTTCATAACAAATAAGGAGAATGGAAGTCGAATTGTGGGAGACATCAATCACAAACATGCTTTTTCAATGACCCAAATGTGGTCATTCAATGATCTTGATGGCTAGGGATCACACTCTCTGGTGATGCCCCATCATTTACCCTAGTTGGGGTTGGCAATCCCAACACAAATTCATGATTTTATTAGGCACAATCAGATGTAGAACTTAGATTTCCTAGCAATTTATTTATGAAAAAACAAACCTAAATCCCTTTGTACAAGTGGCCAAGGCCTTTTTCGTGTTGAAAATTGGTGATAATTTGCTAGAAAAAAAACATTGGTCCTTCTATAAGTGGTGACCTAAGGATAAACTAGGTCTAAATGTGGCTACTTTAAATTTTTTATTTTTAAAAATGACAAAACACATCCCTAAAAATAATAAAATTTTCATGTTTCTTTCATTTTTAGCATAATTTGCCAAGCTACAAAATTGCCTCACAAAAAGACATTGATTATGGTATGTATCAATGTTGGCCAAGTATATCATTTGTTGGTTAATAATTAATAACATGGTTCAAGTAATGATATTGAATGCTAGACCAATTTTATATAAAAGAAACATTGATTACGGTGTGTATCGATGTTGGGCAAGTATATCATCAATTGATTAATAATTAGTAACATAGTTTGAAGGTTAAACCAATTTGATATTTGTATTTTGGGCCCATACTTGGATTAAGCAAATATGAAAGCTCAATGATTAGTAGGCAATAAAAATAACTCTTATCTAAGCCTAATTTATAAACCATCTACTTACTTAATAATTACTTATTTTATTACCTATTTACCTATATATGAGACCCATGTCCTACAAAATTGGTTACCAAGGTGAAACCAAATATTATTTGGTTGGGGTTCATTAAAAAATGAATAATAATGTGCATCCAATGGATAGTGCTCATGTGGGTGTTAGTTCATTATGGCCCTTTAACACCAAGTTTATTAACATTTGCTTCCCAAGTGGCAATTCTCATATTAACATTAATTTCACCCTAATACTAAACATTATATATGTTACTTTCACTAGCATCATCATTCACACATTATAGGACAATGAACATTGGCATGATGATTCCACCCCTCCCCCTTCTCCAACCTTCTATCATCACTTCTTTCTCTCATTTGTTTCACATTATCTTTTTCTTTTTTTGTTTTGTTCTTTTCATTTCATTTTTTGTGTTGATTGCTATAAATAGTTAAAATTTTTATGGCTTTACTTTCCATTTTGTACCTTTCATTTTCCATTATTAGTTGTAGTTGGAAGGTTCCAATTGGTTGAAATTAGTTATGAACTTGTTTATTGGGTATAAAACAATTATATAATTTTTTTTGGCGAGACTTGTTGCTTGCACCTCAATGGTTGATTCCATGTTTTGGTTCATTGCCACCATCTTCCATGTGTTATTTTGAATAAAACATGACATTTATTGTTGAGTTATAGGTTTCGTTAACTTGAAATGTTTTTTGAAAAATTTGAATATCTCATGTTTTGTAAACATTAAAAAGTTGTCATACCATATACCTTGATCATTAACACTTGTTCATATATAAAATAAATGTTCATATTTGTTCAACATGATAAAAACCCCTTATTTGTGTGGGTTTTCATATAACAAAACAGCAAAATAAATAGTGAATGAATAATTATTTGCAAAGCAAAATGCTTCAAGAAATGAAGCTTTCAATTCTTACCATAATGAAGGTTGTCATAGTTTTCATCAAAGTTAAATATGGTGGTGTCAAACAAGTCAATGATGTCATGAAGCAATCAACAATGCAACAAAAACTTCAAAAGAATTTAAAATAAAATCATAAAAATAAAATTGCAAAAATAGAAAATAAAAATGGAAGCATAATGCTTGTTACAAAAACATGTTTAGCATTAGGTAGGAAAGGGATTATAGTTTCATTAAAAAAATTCCCAAAATATAAACAATTATTGTATGTAAACAAAATTCATGATAAACAATATCACCATGGTTAAACAATTTGAAATTGAAATTTTAATTAGAAAATATGCAAACATGAGGTTGTAATCAATGTTAACTAATTATTTAAAAAAAAATTTATCAACAAGTTTATCAATGAGGTTATTAATAACTTATCTAGATCAGAAAAAAACATGTTGTATGCAACCAATTAATCTACAACAACATATAATTAATTGTTTAATCATGTAATTGAAGAATTACCATTACATAATTTTTGACACATATGGTCATGTATGCATATAATTTGCAACTAATGGTGCATATAATCAATGATATATATATGATTTTCCATGGCTTTTCATCTAAATAGATTGTCAAAAATCCTTTTATTCACATATTCGATTATTTCATTTTTGTACATGCACATTTAATATGCAATTCATGGTGTATACAAGCTCTAGGGTATGTTACGATACCTAGCTAAATAGATAGTTAAGTTAGGAAATGTTATTTACCTACCATTTCCTAGGTAAGTAGTGAAGTTAGGCTAGGCTACTTACCTACCTATTTAAATAATGTAAAAAAATAAAACATGTTCATAACAATTTGTTAACAAAAAAACGCACCTTATGAAAGAGTGATCCATTGATGAAAAATTTGGCTTCTTAATGTGAAGTTAATGGGTTAAAGTCCTTATACTTGTAACTTAAATTAGGTCATTTAGTTTAGGATATTCAATCCAAGAAGGTTAGGTTAACCAAGAAGTTGCAAATTACACTTAATGAAATTGATTGTCATTGTGATAAGTTTTTAAACATTATTGAATAAGAATTTAAATTAATATTTGATATCACAAAAAAAAATTCATTTATGTGAAGTTAACATATGAAGTGTTTCAACAATCACAACAAAATAATTAAAGGTTCTAAATGAATTATATATGGACAATGCCAATCCTTCTAAGATTGAATATGATTTTTTAATCTCATAATGTGTTTATACAATGTTTTTGAAACTTTGGGACATAACACTTTGAAGGTTACTAAACTAGTCAAATATCAAGTTAAAAAAAATCCTATTGGTGGAAATATTAAATCACATTTTCAAATTTATAGCTTTCAAAATAAAAACAATTATATATATGTGTGTGTGAAAAATCAATAAAACCACCTTATCTTTCAACCTTAATTTCACCTTTTATTTTTAGTTCATCCCCAAATGAATGTTATTTGTAAAGTGGATGAAATTTGAAAAAATTAAATCTTGATACATGGATGAAATTCATAAGATTTGAAGGCTTGTGCAAAAACAAAACATAAAAAAAGATGCAACATTCAACAACAATGGAGGCATAATATACTTGGATAACTAGCAACAAACAACTTAATGTTAAGAAAAATAAAAAAATAAACATAAACTCCTTTTGACACCAAATTATCACCTTTCAACACTAAATTTCGTAAATTGGTTTTAAAATGAGTTGCATGCCACATTGTATATTAGTGTAGTTTTTGTGATAATTTTTGTGTTTCAACCTATGTTTTGGGCAAATACAAGGTTTCAATTTTGTGTTTGAATAAAATTTATGGATTTCTCTATTGAGATTCATGTTTCATGTTTTGCAATAACAATTTTCAATAAAACTGTTTCAAAAAATGTTTAAAATGGTGTCCCAACTTTAGAGATGGAAAAAATGTTAACTCTAACATTATTTGAATCAATTTGGAAGTCAAATCAATTCATGAGGCATAAAATACAATAAAGACATGAAGGATAGTGACATTCAAAAGGGACTATGCATTACCACTTTTGGTTTGCCTTTAATGTTTTAATCCAACCTAGGTTATACTAATTTAAGCCTAATTCAGGTGGTTTAAGTTAGCCTAACTACTTAACTAAGTTAGGTTAGGCTACCATCCTACCTACAATACATGCTAGAATAAGCTACCTACTTAGGTTCGGTAATTAATTAGATAGTTAGGTAGTTTCAATTTGTTACCACATGTTGATTGATGATTTGTTCAGATTTTGAAAAAATGAAGCACACAAAAACAATTGCACAATAGTTGCATGGGTAAGCACCAATACTATATGACAACAAATGAACTTGTATACTAGGGCATGAAATATGTTGTGTGCCATGCAATAAATGTCAACTAAAACTTGTTTGCTATTAAAAGATTTATATTTGTAAATGCAATATTAAAAAACTTCACCAGAGAAAAGAAGTGCTGAACATCTTTCAAAAGATTTCTGTATGATTTCAAAAGATTTCCTAACCATCATTCTTTGTTTTAATTTTGTAATATAAATTACCCCAAAGATCAATTAACCAAATTTGGCTACAGTCCAGAGATGAAAGTTCAAAATAATTAATGATCCTCCTACATTTTGGCAACCTGCTGGAACCCGCTGTCCAAAATATAGTGATTTCAGAATTCTTTTCCTCAAAATCTGGTGACTTCGGCAGAAATAATTTCACAAAAATGGTTTGTCTGAGTTGGACTGGTTTTTTTTTGGGTTGCCTAGTGGTGAAAACTTGCCCAAGGGAATTCACTGCTCCTAGTACAGTGAAATTGAAGAGTTGCAAAATGAAAATAAAAACTGAAGAGATTAAAGACTTCAGAGTCAGTCCCTTGGCATTAGAAGTGCAAAAAATTGGAAGTTGGGGGGAAAAAATTGAACATCTTCTGTAGAAGTGGTTACCAGATTGTGCAAACAACTCAGCACAAAACAACAGCAACTAAGAAGTTGTGATCCAATATCTATACAAGAACTTCTAGACCAATATAAGACACAAATTGCTAGAATATACATCAATACATGTTTTGTATCAGTATGAGTGACCTGTGTCATTGATAAGTTACCTATTGTGCAATATCTACTGTGCAGACTGAAGGGGTGCATATAACCTAGGTACTCGTCCAAAAACTAAATACTTGTCAACTTTAATGATTACAATCAATGCTAATATTGCAACTGTCATCACAATGAGGAATCCCCATGAGTTGGACACCTTGCTCACCTTTGTTGTTTGTTTCTTATCTCTGTAAACTTCTGCAAGCCACTTGGATATGTATCTTATCTCCATGGCTCGCTGTTGAACTAACCAATTTGGGTCAGACTCTGTTGCTGCTCGAAGGTCTAAATGATGTGCTCCTGACAAAAGCCAAAGCATATTATTATGTAAGGTCAAATTAAGTGCAACTGAACTTCAAGTGCACTTAAGAAATTGGTCCTTGACAGAAATGCACCCAGCTGTTCAAGCAGTGACAATATATGCAAGAAGCATGATAAAGCATCCCATAATGTACCTTCTGGAACAACCAGGGCGACAATGCTGCTAGAGATGTCTTCAAGGACACTGCACATTTTCCCATACAAGTCTATTAGACTGCTACAATGCAGCCAGACATCACCCACCATCCCACCCCACAGAAAATACAAATTGGAAAGAGTCAAACAATCCATGATAAGATAGTCAAAACCTGTGCATGAAAACTGGGAGTCTGGTTTTCTTCCTGGAATAACTTACCCTCCACCACTCCATGGATCCAGCAAGCCATTAGAAAATACAATGTTGCTTGCAGAATTCTTGAGAACAGCCTTAATATTCTGCAAATATCAGATTCATGTATCCAACTGTATTATCAGCCCACATAAGAGGTAACTGCAGGAGACTGAAGCACATTTTTTGAAAACCATTGCAAATTCAAAACCCACATGCAGATATTTGACATTGCAAAAGCCCTGTGAGTTGAACCTACTTTGCCACCATATTCTGAGGTTATCCAATATGGTCGTGGCTTCACTCCATAGTTTTCCATACAGAACTGATCATAAGACTTCAGATCCCAGGAGAATGGCTGAAACATGCTGTTGTCAGGGTCACTGCTCATTGGCATCACCATCTCTGTGCATGCCTGTCAGGCAACCCACAACCCTGTCAGAGTAGTGTACTCTACCTTAATTCAATAAAATTTTCCAACAGCATCTTACTAGTCATACTGTCATGACTCAAAATGGGAAGTTTTGTGGCATAACCTGCCAATTCCACCCACTTGTCCCTAGATCAATATTTCCTGAGTCATCCGGCTGGAAACAGTCGACATTTCCAGTGTAGTTATAATAGACACTTGCACCTGCAAATATACGAGACAGAACGTGTGAGCCATCAGGCAAGCCATCAATTGCTTGGCACACCTGCAAACAATCCCACCAAATACTTTTCAGGAAAATGTTTACTCGAAGGAACTGCAGTTCAATCATTCAGACAATAAGGTGAAAACCCTAACTGCCCTGTTGCTACTTGCAACCTTTTGAACTAGCACCCTCACACTCTGCAGTCAAAATTGTACCTCTCGAATAGGATATGCAGGAAGTGGCATCAAGAAGTCAGATGCGAATGGGTAGTCAACCATTGCAAGGTAGGAGTAGGCTGAAGATAACCAGTCCTCTAGCTCCCAAGCACCTTGCAAATCTCTGGCAACCACCCCAACAAACTGGCTGTAAGTTTTTCTTGGCAACAGACTGCTGCTTGAACACAATCTAAATCAACATACAAAGAAGTAGCAGTTTGTACCATACCGACACATGTGGAACTTTGTACTCAGGTTGTGGAGACCACTATTCTGTGCAGCAATGTTGTCAATAGCATCCCATGATTCCCGGATGTAGTTGAAACAACTTGTGCTCTCACGCTGCATCCCACCAAGTATATTTGAAATCACAACAGCAGTCATGAACCCTGCCACTATAACTTGTCAGGTCCACTGTAGCCAAGACATTCCTTCAAACATACACACTGTCTTTACACCATTTATGTGCACTTGTGCAAGAAAGACTAAATTTGAAATCAGTAGTGGTGAAATCCTACAAACCTTAAAATCTGAGCTAACAATCCTGTAAAATGTGTCTGTTGGAACAATGTCCTCAAATTGCAAGATAGGTGCTGAAGCGGCCACAGCCCCTATTGCAATGTGTGGATACTTTATCCGGAACCAAGCAGCGAGCACTGTGTACATCTCCAACCCCATTTCAATCCAATGCCACACAAAAATCATAGGAACTCCAGAACATCAGTACCTCAAAGGTCAAATATCTCAAGTTTTGCAGTGATATGCATACCAGGCATGCCACACTCATCTGAAACATGGAAAACAAGTGAGTTTCAGAAGGTGCGATGACAAGGGCTTACTTCCACCATAGGATCCACCAAATAGTACTACTGGGGAAGCTTCAGCTGAAAGATTTTTTTTCAGATCAATCACCAAGGTTGCAAAATCCGCCAGTGCTTGCTCTGACGTCAGGGAAGCCAAGGAGCTCGCATCCTTGTATGCCGCTTTGCCGCTGCCGTATGGCATCGATTCTCCATAGTACCGGTGCTGTTTCCAAAAGACAACACACTCTGTATTGTTTTGTGTGTGCGTTTTTTTATGCTATACGAAAGAGGGAACATCACTGGCACAATAGCTGTAGGGTTAAGGACTCCTCTATAAGGCGCTAGCAGCAGAGTGCAAAAATTGCAAGGCAAGAACACCGCAATCTAGAGCAAGAAACAGAAGACGACGATGAAGAAGAAGAAGAAAAGGAGGGATCGAAATTCACCTCTGGAAAGAGAATAAGAGCTCCGAAATCTGGGGCAATATCCCAGAGAAAGCCACTATTGGCAGCAAACCACTCAATATCGCCCTCATTCCCGCAGTAGAGGAAGATCGGACCTCGCTTGTCGGCTCCATTCCAGTGACGGGCGTCGATCAGGTACCGCTGCTGGAAAGTGGATTCGTTTCTGAAATCGAAATGATCCAGCGTCTGCGTGTAGTACTGGATGTCGTACTTGATCCCTCCTACTCCCAAATATATACCCTCTGCGCCACCATCCCCCCCGCCAACTCCGCCGCGTTGCTTTGCGCTGTACGGAAACCGAGGCACACGAGGAGGCCGACGCATCGAAAGCGCATGCGAGATCGGGATGCAACACGAAAGCATCAAACTGAAAAGACCGAAAAGGAGGAGCACCAGAAAACCCGGAAAAGGGAGGGCTAATGCGGCCATGCTCCTCCTCTTCTTCTTCTTTCACCCTCTCTTCGCAAGGCGATGCAATACACAAAACAAACAAGAAACCGCTCACATACGCCAATGCTACGTGTTAAGGAGACCAAGATACACACAACGCAAAAAACCTTGCAAAATACACAACATACATCACAAATTGCTGCGAATCCAGACGAAACATACAGAAAAAACACCGCAATGAAAAACTTGAAGAAAACACACCAGACGTATTATTTCATTTACAACTCATTTTACTGCAAAATCGCGCCGGAAGCACAAACAAAGCAAACAAATCCGTTTTGAGAAAACGAAGCTATAATTGAAACTGAAGTGCGAAGCGAGACAGAGGAACATCTCAGAACGCAAAAGAAAATTTGAAGAAAACAGGGCGTTCTTCAAGATCGAGAGCAAAACAAGCAACTGGGGACATTCCAAAACACGACATCACTGTGTCGATATTCGTCGAATTATTACGCGGAAAATGTCATCATAATTTCTCCAGCATATGGCGGTTCTCGAGGCAGGATGTAATTCTTTGGCTGACTCTTCGAACAACTTCATCTCTGTGGATGGATGAAGGAAGGTTTTTGCAAGTAATCAACCTTTTTCTATTTTGGTGAAGCAGAAGCACAAGGGATGAAAAAAAAGGGGTCAACTTTGAACGTGTGAAAAAGAAAGAAGCCACTTTTGCTTGGCGCCTCTTTTTTAATCTGAACAGATTTTGAAATATTCTTGGATGTTATTTTGTATTCCATATGGATGATAGTCATTTTTGGATGTTATTATACATGATATGCATCTTGAAAGGTCAGCTCATAACAGCATCAGCCTCCATGGTGTTTGGATGTAAATCATCCATCTGTGATAAAAATTTGATGTTATCATTTACTTTAAAAAAATTGTTATTTACAATGTAGGCATGGATTTCTATCAGCTGTCTGGGTGGATGAGTGAATAAACTTTGTGTGATATCATCCATATGAATGTTGGGTTGGATGTGAGATTTTTGTTTGAAGGATCCATTTTACTTTGCAAAGGGTATTTATGAATATGTCGACATGTACCTTATTTCTTCAGGTGCCATGAAAAAATTATAACTCTAACTTGATTTTGGGGTTTTTAAGTTGTAGTCACATTTCTTCTACTCTGATTTTGGTTTGGTACTAGTATTTGTTTGATTTCTACAATGTTTACAGAAGTTTTTAAACTTGTTGCCATTAAATGTGAGATTTTTTTTTAATATGCTCATTCCAGTCATGATGTAAGAAAAATGAGAAAAAAACATGATGCAGCATGAAATAACACGCAGTTAAGATGTTAAGACCCTTCCAAAAACAGATCAAGGTTCTTTACTTAAGGATAAGCTGAAGCTTTGGGAGTATTTTCAAAACAAGGGGTCTTAGGAGGAGTCGAATAGTTCAGTCCAGCCCAGCACTGCATTTCGGGGAATTCCATTACACCTTGGTTTTACCCTTCATCAAGAATAAGGTGAAAGATAGTATGAATACATAGGCCAGTTGGAATTTCTCTATAACGTGTCTGGAAATTACTATACATAGAGTAATTTAGAGACTATGGAAATTATGTGTTACATTTTCCCACACAAAAAAAGAGATTGTCTAAGCATGAATGACGAACAACTACCATCATATAGGAAATTTGGTAGAATTTTAATTTTTGTCACATAACACTTGGCCGAAAATTTGTATTGTACCTACAGGTATTATTCTTCACAATAATAGTGCTACATTCAAGATAGGGTATTTGAAAATCCTAAAGCACTTGTAATGTATTTGGAGGCGCACTTTTATATTCAGCAATTTCCCTCCTCCAAAATAGAAAGGATATTATGCCTACTCCTCAATAGTGGGAAGGTTCTTACACCTATAAGTAGGCATAACTTCTATCCCTCCCTCCTATGCATTGTGATCAAGGTAGGTTTGGTTCATGATAAATTTTGCCTTGTGCTTTATGATAGGTAAAGCCCTAGGGTGGTGGACATTCCCAAAATGTGGGGCCAGACTCGGGTATCACCTCATCTGAGGCCCCTTATTTTGAGAATGCCCCCACACTAGGGCTGTACCCTACATGAAATACTCACTAGAGCATTTTTGGAATACCTTAAATTTTTCCCGACGATACCCACAAATAGGTTATCACAAAGGGAAAAAATAAATAAAAATGCACAAGTAATGTGTAAGAATCCTGTCTGTAAATAAATATTACAGATTGAACTGTTCTCACACTCAAGATAACTAAAAAATCTATCATCAAATCCAGCATTACCATTGGCCTGAAAAAAAATCTTCCATCCAACATAGAACCCTATTCTGCTGAACAATGAAAATAATGGTCTTTTTTTATTATTTGCATTTGGTCCTGTGAAACTCTCTCACAAACCTGGCAAATCCTATCACACATTTAATTATTAGTTCATTCAAGATAACTAAGAAAGGAAATACAGCAATTTCATTGGCCATAACATTTTTTGTTCACACCTACACACAAGCCTATTCAACACCATGTGTATATTAATACAATAATATTACAAAGCTTGTCTGTATACTGTACTCCCTGTGCAGTTTTGACATAAATTACATAAATTTGAAAATATTCAAAATTTTCAGAAAATGATCAAAACTGTATTCCGGGCATGTCAAAAAATTTGCATTTTTTTCATTTGGTGTTCAAAACTTTGTACATCACAAGTCTATGTCGTAGAGAAACTGCAACCTGAGAGTATTACTTGCCACAAGTCTATGTAGTAAAGAAGCAGCAACCTGCTAGTGAACTACACTTGAGACTCTAGAAGTTTGTCTCCAAGAGATTGTTATGGAGAAGGAATTTCAGTTTTTGGATGGAGCTTGGTTACTGTGGTAGAAGGGAATGAGTTTTTGGGTGGAGCTTATTTTGGACAGATTTTGTTGTTACCCATTTGAAAAAGAATTCACTGCCCCAAAACGTGGCATCGATGATTAGTCTTTTTCAACTAGGTTGGTTAGTCACTTGTGTTATTTCTAGTTGAATTGAAACTTTTGTCTATATCATTTCTAATTATTTATGCTATATGTACTTGTATCGATTTAGTTGTGAATGTGTAGTTGAATCAAACCTGTCATTTATATCATTTCTAGTTATTAATGCCATGTGTAGTTGTATGGATCTAGTTGTGAATGTCATGTTTCAGTGAAGTGAGTTTTTCCTTCTTACAATCTGAAGCAAGATTGAATAGATTGACAATGGGTCAAGCAAAGACAATGTGTGTTTACACTTAGACGGGCTGCCTTGAAACATCCCTTATGCATCATTGCTGTTGTGGGCAAACTTTGAACTGGTTCCATAAGAACTTTGATCCTTAAATCAAGAACAAGAACCACGGTACCTAGATATCTAAAGTTTAAAATAGTTAGGTCTATAGCACATGAAAACAATGATATCTATTGATGTATAAGGTACACTCATCCATATTCAAAATAAATTAAATTCAATCACATCATTTTCAAATATTTAAAAAAAATTATTTTGCTTGTTGAAGTGAACATTGGAAAATAAAATAATATTCAACAAAAGTTTGTCAAAGCTGCCTAGGGAGTATGATATTGATGGGGTTAAAAAATGCACCAAGTATTTTGAAGGGAGCACATTACCAAAACTGAGGTAATGCTCACATCTGCCTCATGTGAGGCCCTTATTTTGGTAGTGCCTTCCTCTTAGGGTCTTAACTGCCTTTGAAAAACCTACAAGAAAATTTGTAGTGTATTTGGAGGATACATTGCCGAAAGCATTTTTGCATATGACAAAAGCAAGCATTTATAGTAAAAGACACACCCCAAAGAGCAGACATTTTGCTTTTCAAAATGCACACCCTATTTTTTTTTCATTTTCCCCCTAATACCTGTCTGACATCATAGGAGAAAAAACATTTTTAATAGGCTTTTATGTTTGTAATGCCTAAGGAGTCAGGCGTTCCCGAAATAAGTTGCACCTTGGGGGTGGGTGCTTATTTCAGGGACGCCACACTCCTCAATCACACATAAAAACCTGACAAAAGTTTCTTTCGTATTTGCAAGTCCCTAATAAAGAATAATTTACATCTTATGAGGATGAAGAAGGGCAGGTCAGATCGAGGATCAATATTGTTCATGGGCATGGGAACAAGGGCAGAGTCTTTATGCTGATGAACGGCAGGTCACATTAAGGGTTATATTGTTCTCAGGATTGGGAACTTGGGCTGATAAATATTGTTCTTGG
>Ga0209208_10009985_pt1 | contig 12414 bp, 8 predicted proteins | sample S1TSphfallax_3_FD_187694 | JGI IMG/M metagenome (GOLD analysis project Ga0209208, IMG submission 187694) | Host-associated microbial communities from peat moss isolated from Minnesota, USA - S1T2_Fd - Sphagnum fallax MG (SPAdes) (version 2) | ecosystem: Host-associated > Plants > Peat moss >...
TAGATTTAATTACATATTGTTCAAAAATTCATGGAAACACATGTGGATTAAACTTTTGAAGTTGGCACTATCATCAAATAATGGGCCCTATCCGAATCATGGAGGCCATCTTTCAAACTTAAAAAAACCATAGTTTTTAGAAAGGACCTACACCTAGGCCCACTTGCTCTTTTTATTGTGAATGCATTCCTAAACATAATTAAGCTCTAGTGTAGAAAGATAGAGAAAGATAGAAAGAGATGGAATGTAACAACTCTAGTCTAGACAAAAAATGAAAATAGATCTAAAGATTCATAAATAAGAACCTAAACCTTAAACATAATTGAGCTCTAGTGTAGAGAGATGGAGAAGGATGGAATGCAAAAACTCTAGATTAGATAGAGAGTTTAGAAGATGAAGACAAATTTGAAAACTCACAAACAAGAATTTGTGAACTTTGGAATTACAAACTTTGGGTCTAGAAAAGTTGAAAATAGTTTCAAGATTCACAAACAAAAACCTAAACCCTCAGTAAAATTCAACTTTGGTGTAAGGAGATAGAAAGATGGAATGCAAGTTCTAGATTTTAGAAAAGATGAAGACAGATTTTAGGGTTCATAAATAGGAATTTAAACCTTAAACAAATATGAGCTTTGGTGTAAAGAAATAGAGAAAGATGGAATGCAAACTCTGGACTGGACAAAGAAGATGAAAATAGATATAAAGACTCAAAAACAAAAACCTAAACCTTAAAACATAGATAAGTCCTAGTGTAGAGAAATCAAAAGAAATGAAATGCAATTCTGGATTGGACAAAAAGGTTGAAGATAGGTTTCAAGACTCACAAATAGGAACCTAAACCTTCAATAGAATTCAACTTTGGTGTAGAAAGATAGAAAAGAAATGGAAACAAGGGGTGGGAATTTTTTACTATTGAGGATAATTGATAAGCTGAATATGAACTACATTTCCTTCAAGCTTTGATTAGTGATTTCCCACGTTTTGATTCACCAAAGTCCCTATTGATTATCAAGATTTTAAATATGATTTCCCAAGTTTTGATTCATGATGCCCTTGTAATGGTACAAAATCCACATTACATAGAGGTGTTGCAAGTTGCAACACTTGCCTAATGACAACAACTCCATTGCACAAAAATCACATAAATTACAATGGTTGTTGATTAATGACCAACAAAACCACCATTGTCAAGCTACATAGAAGGATTGAACAAAATCAGTCACAAAGCACCTTGAGGCCTTTAACACCTTAAACAACAATATAAAGTAGTTCAATACTCCCCATTATTGAACATTGAGTTCCAAGTTGGAAAAATCTTCTAGAGAATCATTACTTCCATTAGTCATTGCCTCACATGCAAAATTTCATGTGCATAAGCCTCCGTAATGCGCACCCAACAATTTGTATTGAAGACTATAGAGCTATGTGGTGACATTGCATTACAAGAAAGAAGCAACTAGCAAGGAACTCTTAAACACACAAAGCTAGAGTTCTGGCAAGCTCCTTCACACCCTCCTTGAAGACATGGCGATTATGGTTTGCCATGTCTTGCGTTTGAGCTGGATGGATGGTCCAAACGGGTTGAACATTTGAGCTATTACTCCCAATAATAAATAATTTCATTTTAAAAATCCATTACCCATTGTATATCTTTACATTTTGATTCTCAATATTTTTTTCAAAAAGTTCTCTTTTGGATCAATATTGTCACATTATAATCCTTTCCAAACTTTTCATCAAAATGGACATTAAATATAAAGGTCTATTGAGTTCATACTCATATATTAAGGACTATGATAGAGTTTTCATAATAAATCAAAACTTCCATGTGTTGTGACAAATCAAAATTTATTCATGAAATTCATATAATATGATTATATTATATAAAATATTGTTTTGTTGAGTCTTTTCGTATCTTAATCATTTCAATTTAATTGCATTACCAACTATCGATAGTTCATTGTTGCAAAATGAATATCATGACATTATTTCATAAATCATGTAATTAAGTTATCCGTAAAATAATATTGGATTTCAGCCTCACTTTCCTCTTGATTGTCCCTTTCATCCCCCCCCCCCTTTTGAGCTTTCCACAAAGTCACTGAGACTAGACCAGCCTTGAAAACATAGGATAACTTTCCAAAATCTAACCACCACGTTCACTTTTCTAACCACATGTTAATTTACTTTCATGGCCACAAACCAGGTACAAGGGGGTGAAATAGGTCAAGCCCATCGACCTAATTTTCCATGGGCTATGTACCTACCCTACCCACCTTGTTGCCTATGGGCTACATACCTACCTAGAGTACTCATAGGCCACCTACCTATCTACCCAAAAGCTACCTATAGTTTACCTACTTATCTACCCATGGGTCATTTAGGGACTACCTAGGGAGCTATATAGAGATTACCTAGAGGGCATATAAGGGTTACCTAGGGTATTCCTAAATTAAGGGATATTTAGGGATTACTTGTAGGGTTATGTAGGGGGTTATTTAGGGGTTATCTAGGGGACTATTTTAAGGATTAGGTTGGGCTATTTTGGGGTTATTTAAAGGGCTGTTTAAGGTCTATCTTAAGAATTATTTAAGTTAAAGGAGACCTAGAGAATATTTGTGGGGTTAGCTAGGGGACTATCTAAAAGCCACATAGGGATTCTTTTGGTGCTACCTAGAGACTACCTAGGGACCTCTTTTGGGTTTACTTATGGGGTTACATAGGGACCTATTTAGAGTACACCTAGGGTACTATTTAGGGGTTACTTAAAGGGCTATATTGAAGGTTATTTTGTGGTCATTTTGGAGGTTACTTTGGGGCTAATTAGGGGACTATTAAAGAAAGTACCTATTGATTTCTTAAATTAGGGGATACTTAGGGGATACTTATAGGGTTACATAGTGGGCTACCTAGGGGATATTTAATAATTAAGGAAGGATTTGCTTTGGTTAGGGTTATCCATATAATACAATTTAAAAGGTTATTTAAGAGCTACCTAGGGGGGATATTTTAAAATCACAAAAGGGCTTACTTATGTTAGGGATATTTAATAAATATTTACAATGTTATTTTGGTGAAGGGTTACCTAGGGTGTTACATAAAGTTTACTTAGCCATATATAAAAGCTATATATATGATTAGTCCAAAATCATAATCCAAAACCTTAACATTATCCTCATTTTTAATCCATAAACCCAAAATCACAATATAAATTAATGCAAACTTGAAACCTTAGGTTTCAACTTAATGCAAAAAACTAATCCATGACCTTTGCTTTAAACCCATAAGCTTTGTTTTATAAAGTTGATTTATATGAGTGGAATCACCTCCCATATTCTATTTTTTTTCATTTCATTTATGAAAGGTATTTCCATTTGGAGATCATGGCTTCATCTTCAAGTCATGGTTCTACTTTTATGGGAGATAGTTTTAGTTTCTTTTCTTCAGGTTATGATGAGATCTTGGAACAATTTTTTGTGCACATGGATAGGCAAAGACAATGTGTTTTTGCATGTGCAATTGTTATGTTCAACTTGTTTCACAATGCTAATAAGTTGGAGGTGGGTGCAAGTTGATTAATGGACCCAGGTGTGGAAGTTAAAATGTGTTTGATATTATGCAAACGATGTTAGGGTTGTTCATATGTTGACCAATTTCACATTAGCGGAGTTTGATGAGTTAGCAACACTAATGGTGCCCACCATTGTAAGCCATGCATGATCTATAGGTGGGCATTACAATTTAGCTTCAAATTAAAATTTTGATTTTAAATGTTAAGTTTGGGGTTGTGGATTATGTGTTCCATTGTAGGGTTTACATTAAAGAATCAAATTAAGGTTTAGGATATAAAATTTTAATTTTAATTTTAGACTTTGGATTAAGGTTTTGAGGTTTATATTTTGGATTAAACTTTTAAGTTTTAAACATTGGATTAAGCTTTGGGTTAAAGTTCTACTTTAAAAATTTAAATTATGGTTTTAGTTTTAGACTTTGGATTTAGATTTAATTTTAGGGTTTGGGTTTGGATTAAATATTAATTTTAGGGTTTGGATTAAGATTTTAATTTTAGGGTTTGGGTTTGGATTAAGTTTTAGTTTTAGATTTTGGATTAAGATTTTAATTATAGGGTTTGAAAGTTTCAAGAAGATTCAAACTATCTACCTAGGTAGGTAGAAAACTAGCACCTATTCATTTGTGTGGGTAGGAAAATGGGTAGGAAAGGGGAAATGTAAATGGAATAAATAGCTAGAAAAATATTGCATTTACTTTGCCATTTCCATTTAATGTCAAGCATTTTTTCACTCATTCCAAATTGGCATAAGCATTTCAATGTGATAAGTCAATGGAAAACATGTTCTTATATATCTTGTGAGAAAGATTCAAAGACAAAACATATGGGTTATCCTTTTACTTGCACCTTAGTTTTTAATTGAAATGCAACTAAACCTTTTCCAAAAGCCATTTTAATTAGTAATATATATTTCATATTATGCCCAAATGAAATTATTTAACCTTTAGAAGGTTTTCCAAAATCTACGCACCAAAATTATAAAAATTACTAAAAAATACTTGAATTGAAAAAAATTGCATGTAAATCTTGCATTTCAATACATTTCAACGACAATGTTTTGAAGACATTTTATTTTTTTCACCATCATTATCATTCTCATACTTTGTCCAAATGAATTTCTTTTTCATAGTACATAATACATTTTAATTATGAAATTTAATATGAATAATTCATAAAATATGATGTATCAACATACAATAATGTTCTTCTCAAAACCATTCAATGTTACATAGTTTATTTAGGAAATATAATACATTTAAATATAATATATTCAATACATACATGTTAATTTTTATATTATAATATGAGTTTGATAATATAATTATAGAAGATAAATTAATATGGAAATATAAATATTTTAAAAAATGAAAATTTTATTTAAAATAATTTTCATATTATATTTTATTTATTTAAAAATAATTTTATTAATAGAATATATGATAAATAAATATAGTCATGTATTATATATCAGTGATCCTACATGAAAAAAATATTGGATAAAATATTTTATATTTTCATGGATGAATATTATGTTTTACATTTTCATCAAGTCAAGCCCAAAATAAAATATTATGTAGTTAAAGTTTTTAAATATAATATGTATACATAATTTTATATGTTATGTATTTTACATCCTATATACATACAATATATGATACTATTTATTACATATTTATATGTTAAAAAACTGTTGGATTTTGATTTTGTTTTGTTGTAAATCTCTTCTAGCATTTTATTAAATAAAGGCAGAAAATAAAATCTGACTTATTTTTCAGAATTGAACTAAAAATTTATTTAAATAATATAAATTTGATTAAAAAGGATAAGTAAATAAATTAACAGTAAATTGTATCATTAATTGATATAATAAATGCATTGAAATAAATTGATAAAATTTTATTATTTACTACAATTCATTATTTAATATAATCCAAAATCAAGTAGAGTATGTTACAAAATTTTATTTTAATTATATATGGAAAATTTTAATTTAATATTCATGAATTATATATATATATATATAGTATTTAAATAGTACTTAAATAGTATAATTATCAATAATATGCTAGCTGATAGCACAAAATATTTATTAGAAGAATAGTATTCCACTTAATTAATATGAATAATGGTAAAAAAATCCATTTTAATTTATTTATTTGGAATTTTATTGTAGGTCACTTGGTTTCAAAATAATGGAAGATGTCGATTAATTATAAATGAATTTCTATAATAAAATAATAAAATAATATATAAATTATACCTTATGTAAAATAATTTTTATTTGTATTACATTATGTTTGTGAAATATATTTATATGTGTAGTAATAAATTCAATCACCCAAATAAATAAATATTTCTAGATTATATTACAATATATTATGTATATTTATATTAAATATATATCAATACATAAAATTAATATTGGGTTTTCATTTTTTATTTCTACAAAATGTGTTTACATTGTAATATATGAAGGCCCAAAATAATATATGGGAAATTAAATTGAAAATTGTATGTAAAGTAAATTATTAAATTAGTTATAAGTTGGTTTGAATCAACCTTTAATAAGTCATATTGTAACTAATTGATGGAATAAAAAGTTATGACAAATAGTCTTCAACATTGTAAATTAATTATATTAAATAATGACTATTATAAAATTTTATATAACATTGAAATTAGGGCATGGTTATGTAATGCATGTATTATAGTCACAAACCTAGTAATGTATTTGTATTTTGATGACTATAGTGGTTGACATTAAACACATAACAATATTCCAAACAATTACAGTCACTAACCCTAATAGTGTAGTCATATTTTTGTCCAAAACCCCCTAATAGTTGTAAAGGACAAGGCTTATACTACTACATGACTACGACAAGGACATAGTTGGAAAATGTCCTAGTCATGGATGCCATGTTTTGGCGTAATGCTTGTTAAAAATTGTAGCTATTTTGACACACTTTTTGCATAGACGACAAATGGACTTCACATTTCAAATCATAGGTGAGCAATTGCCCAACCTTACTAACCATGGGTGGGATGGATATTTTTAGTTCTACAAATTTAAAATCTCTTTAAACTTTGATTTGAACTTTTCTTTAGCTATAATTCCCAAATCCCTAGCTATCTTCAAGTTATTGATTTTAACTTTGCTTACCTTGTCAATTTAGTAATTTGCATTTGTGTTTGTGGTAGAACATGATGTTGTAAATCCACTTCCACTATGGATGCCATCTATTCAATGTTTTGTGATTGGTTTTGTAAATAATAAGCCTTCGTCCTAGTTTTCTCTAATAGAGTGGATGTAGATGGCAATCTTGATGCTAGACTAGGCCCATATGATGGAATCTCCAAATCTACATACATAAAAGGAAGATTAAATGTAGGTGTAGATGCAAAATTAGATGGGGTTGACGGATTGGTATCATCAATTAGGGATTGAAAACATTTCAAAACATTATGCATGGCATGGGCATCCATTGATTTCAAGTGTGTGAACACCTCTTCATTCTGTAATACAACTCTTTTTGAACCTTCTTGATTTGATGTCCTTGTTTTCAATCCCCTTAATGTTTCTTATAACCTTTCTTTTGATGTTTCCTCCTACAACTTAGAATCCAAATCATCATTTTTGTATGTTTTATACACATCCTTCCACATTATGGAAGGGATTAACTATTTTATCTTGGTTTTATCCTTGTTATAGATAAGAAAATGATTATTGTAAGTATCACACATGGTGTTCATGAATTGAATAGACCCAACAATTTGCTTGGTTTTTTAATCCTACCAACATGCCTTCGCCACATGAGTATGTGCATTGGAAGTTTTCATTGCATTGAGACCCTTGGACTCCAACATAATCCAATCCATCCATTTTACATTTCACACACAAACATGCACATAATTCCATTTTTAAATAACCACATTATTTATCTATGTGCCTTAATGTCCTAATGTCATTTCTTCCATAGTTTTCTTTTCAATCTATTTTTGGGATAAAATCCATCTCTTTTTATATCTAGGATACAATCCTTTTCTATTTTTATCATATTTTCTCTTATATTTTTCTTTGCAATATTCCAAATTTTGTCCAACCCTTTCAAAACAACATAAATGATCAGACTTAATCATGAACAACATTATAATCCCATATTTGATTAGGGTTTATGTTTTGTAATGGGATGAATAGAAACCACCATACCAGCATGAAAGCAATCAAGAAAATTATTGAAAAAAATGAAGAGGATGGGGCTATTTGTACAAAATTTAAAGGTTGAACTCTCATGTATTAATTGTAATTGAAAACCAAAAATAACAGGAGGATGGTTAAATTAAAATTAAAATGAAATCATCATGACAAATTATGAACCTTAAACCAGAACTAAAACCCAAAACAATGAGGAGGGTGGGTTCTTTTTATAGGATTGAGATGCTCGATTCTAATGTACTAAATAAAATTGAAAGCCAAAAGAAAGAGGATGATGGTTAATAATTCAAACTGAATTGAAAACATCATGACAAATGCAGTCATCAAAATAAAAAGTCACAACCATGAAGAGGATGGGGGAATCAAATGGTCCCTTTTACTTATATACATGCAATAAGCGTATAGAATCCATTAGATGTTGGCAATTTCATGTTCCAAAATTATCAAAACCTTAAACTTTCAAAAGCTTATACTATTTATTTTTCAAAACCTCACTACCATTAGTTAGGAAAAATTGATCATTAGAAATGTTTAATAATGTGTTCAAACATTGCATTTCAAACTCTATGCGGTCTTTAAGAGAGGATCTACAAAATTGATTTCGAGATATCATTTTTCGATAATTGGGATTGTTAATTTTGATGATTTTCAAGTGCATTCCATTGGCCAATTTTCCCCACCGTAGTCAACCAACCCTTGTTTACTCAATGAAGGTGCCAAAACATGTAAGGATTGGTTAATGGCAAGAAGGGCAAAATGTGTTCACTCACCACTAAATCTAGTAGAAGTGGCAAAATAACATTAAATGCCAAACTGATTTAGTTTGGAGGCTACATGAAAATTGAAGACTTAGATTATCAAAAGTTTGGGAATTTGGGCTTAGAAGCACTACTTCAAATTGTTTTGGAGATTGTGTTAATAAATGACTAGCTACTAGTTGCATTAACTCACACACCTCGCCATATAGAATGGAAAATGACCACACCGAAAGTGAAAAGGATTCCCAATAAATGAGGTCATGGCATAGACAATCCCAAAAAATATCATCATGTTCCCTTATTGCCGTTGTGTTTTGAAAAGAACACCTTAAACTATTTAAACACCCACCTACCTAAAAACCTAACCTTTAAATGATGGTGCAAATCTTGTAGTAAGGTTTTTACCTTCTTAAACTTTTGCTAGTGACACTCCTTTCCACACCCTCTTGAAATGGTCTTAACTTACATCACCTAGACCCAACCTTCTCCCTCCTTGAGCTTTTGCATGTGACACTCCTCTCTAAGTTCTTCTATGGTGGTCTTGATCTAAAGTTAAGCTTTTCCCTCTTTGAACTTCTACCTCCTTAAGCTTCTCCTTCTCTACATCTTTAGCTTTTAATGTTTCTTCTTACAAGTTCACACAAACTTTATAAAATAGCTTGTGAACAATACAAGAAGAAATGCTTTCACACACAAGTTGAGTCTATTACAGGGCAAGTTTTTGCACATTGCAAAACTCAAAATACTAGGTGAAACTAATTTCACCTTGGGTTTAGGAACAAAATTATGTTTCATTTTGTGTTATTTTCCTTTGGCATGGTTTTGTTGTGACTTTTGTCTTACATCATTAGTTTCACCCAAACTTAGGGTTCTCACCATGGGTTCACATTACTTTAATGAATAATTTTAATATGTTTTCACCCTTGAATGATTTGTTGGGCAATCATTGCTTATAGGCAAGGATTACATAGTTTGTTGTATCTATAACATTTTAATCTTAAGAGTAGCTTGGACCTCATGGTGATAAATAAGAAATCTTCAAGTAGAGTAAAGTACAAAGGAATTTAAAAGTAGATTAAAATGTTAAAAACTTAAAGCTTTAGAAATACATATGCTGAGGCAAATGATTCGATACAAGTGTTGGGTGATTCTTGACTTTTATAAAGAACCTCCGATTCTGAAAAATAAACTGGCATTATTTCAGTTTCAGTTAGACACTTAAACAGAATTGTAAATTCTATTCTTTAAAAAAAGAAAATTCTGATTCCAATGTCAGTTCTGAAAATCAATCCCAGTTCAAATTAGTTCTTACTAACCGAGATCTGAACTGCTGGATAATTACTAGTTAATTTTCAGTTCTAACCCTGTTTATTTTTTAAATATGTATTTTGGTTCAAACTTTGATTCCACATATAAGCAGAATTGAAAATTTGGTTTTGGGTCAAATTTATTCATAAACATAAATTCCAGTTTTGATGCTCATTTTGAAAAGAAATACCAGTTCAAATCTGGTTCTTACTACCTTCCTTACCCTAAGGTCAGTTTTGTCATTGAATAATCTTCAAAATAGTGAAATGAAATTTTGTGAAAAATATGAAGTTGACATGTTGAAAATCATCATAATTATCATAGGCTACATTCTGAATAATTTCACAATATCATAGTAGATGATGGAAAAAAATAAAAATAAAAATTTTAAAAAATTCATTTATTGCAAAAAATTAAATATTCGTTTCTGTCAATGTGGAAACTGACCTTAGGCTACGGTAACCAGAACCAAAGCAGACGGCTTTTACCCGGCAAAGTGGGTACCTGCCCAACTTATTAAAAGTACACATGTAGTAATTTGGAACCAGCTCAAAATGTTAAAAACTTAGACCTCTAGAAACAGTTAGGCTAATTCAAGGCAAATGATTTAATACTTCATTTATTTCAAGTATATACATTCTAATTAATTTACTAAGTATCTCATTTTATTTCTTTCTTGTGCAATTTTTGGTTTAGTTGCAGCTTTAATGTTTTGTTAAATAATATGTTGTTAAAATAATGGTAAATGTGTAAATATAAACTTTAGAAGTGTAATTAATTTAATCTTCATTCCATGCCCATCCTGTATTTTACACTGGTTGTGATAATATGTCATTTTGGTGCAATGACTTGTCCTATTGTCGTTTATTGTTAACCCCTTCTCGGGATGCTAGCTATTGACCCAACGTTACACAATTGCAAAAAAATTAAAATAAAGTCATTGAGCACCGAGGATGGGTGAACACTAAATTAATGCAAAATTGGGGGTGGGGATTCTCTTTAAAATATTGCAAAATACCTTACCCTCCTAATTGACTCAATAAGAATAAATCCTTTAGGAGCATTCCCCTGGGCCCCCTAAGAATGTTGAAAAATTGGTACCCTTTCTAATTGGTTCAATAAGAATAAATTCCTTAGGAGGAAGCCTACCCAAAGAATATTGCAAAATTGGTACCCTCAAAATTAGTTCAACGAGAATAAACTCCTTAGGGGGAGGCCTACCCAAAGCTCCCTAAGAATATTGCAAAATTTGTACCTTCCTAATTGGTTCAATAAAGAATAAACTCCTTAGGGGGAGGCCTACCCTAAGCTCCCTAAATATATTGCAAAATTGGTACCCTCTAAATTAGTTCAACAAGGGAGACATTATTTTGTATCTCGCCTCCCATCTTGCAAAGTATATTATTTGGTACCTTCGAAATTAGTTCAACAAGAAGAATTCTTTCGGAACCCCGCCCCGCATGGAACCACTTATTTATTCTCAGCAAAGATGTTGAAAAGTGGGCGGGGTTCCGCACACTCAGCTTCCGCAACAACCCTCCCCACAGAACCTTAGGTTTGTCCATGCTCTCACCATCCGTTTTCAAGGAATCCTGGACACAGAACACAACAGTAAATTCAACTACCACAATTGGATATATTTATCGCTTAAGGTTATTTAATTTTTTCACGTAGTTGAATTTTAACTGAGCACAAAAACAAAAGAAATGGCACCAGCAACCATGGAGTCCCCTCTGGAAACCAGTGATTCTTTTCTTTCCCAACCTGCTCTAGCTTGAAGAATGCAGAAATGTTCAAATTTTTCAAGCTCTTGCTTTCTTCCCTGCGCATTTGTTGTCTTCTTGTAAGCAATTGGCAAGAAAGGAATTCATTCTGTTCGTGAGACTTACGAGTGAACCATAAGTCTCCGTCGGTGTTCTCCTTCCTGCAGCCATCGGCACTTACGGCAGGCTTCCCAATTTTCTGTCTGTGTGTCCTGTGCTGTTCGCGTTTTGTTTTTCGTCGGCGACATTTTAATTTAATTCCCCCCCCCGCCATTTTGAAATCCGTCGCTGTGCTTCTCTCCAATTTGCTGTGGTTGATTGTGGCAAGCAGCGCGAGGCTCTGCTCGTTGATCATCACTTTCTGATGGAACGGAGTCTAGGCGCGTCGTTGGCCTCATCAGAGATTGCGGGACGGGGAAAATCGTATATCAGGATGCAGGCTTGCAAAGGACACCACCGGCCTGGCAGTGCAACCATTGCTTGAAATCAGTTGGCGAGCTGCGCCGTAGACTTATTAAGCATCTTGTGCTTCCTTTGGCACGGTCTCCTTCTCTCTGGCTATCTTACTCCCTCTCTCTTCACAACCCTAGAGATCGATAGTTTCTCAAACAGATGTCTCCTCCAGGTTGACGAAATATGGGGAACAAAAGCCTTCTGATCCGGGTGCAGTTGGACAGGGGAACACTGTGTATTGTCAGACATCTCCACTGTATGTAGATGATAAAGAATCTGCTGCAGCAACTCTGGTGTCATTGGCTCAGGAAGCAAGATTGGCCACAGAAGATGTGAAAGCCCCCA
>Ga0209208_10009987_pt1 | contig 12412 bp, 7 predicted proteins | sample S1TSphfallax_3_FD_187694 | JGI IMG/M metagenome (GOLD analysis project Ga0209208, IMG submission 187694) | Host-associated microbial communities from peat moss isolated from Minnesota, USA - S1T2_Fd - Sphagnum fallax MG (SPAdes) (version 2) | ecosystem: Host-associated > Plants > Peat moss >...
CTGAAAGAGGGGATAGGGAGTGGAAGCAGGCCCAAAGACAGGGTGACTTTCTGGATAACTCCAGTACACAGAAAACAAAAGGGGGACCAAAACTGGTTCTGTCACCTAAAACCGTCACTGCACTTCGACCCCTAAAGGATGACCACCCAGGGATATTATATAAGTAGATGAAGTCCAGTGAAGTTTATATGAGTTTGGGGTAATGATTTGGCTTTAAGCTAATAAAAGTGCACACTACGTAGTGCTTGTTGTTCAGCTAAAGATGAAGCAAAATATGTGCCGGACAGAGCTCCCAATGGGAAAGTGTTAAATCGTCCTACGGAATTGAATACAGTCAGTACAGAAGTATTGCTGCGATTTTTTTCTTCTAGTCTGCCTATTCGCCCCGTTTTTTTTCACCTTGTCATTCCTAGGCATGTTTATGGTCCATGTTATCCAGGTTTTGAAGCATGCAAGGGGGTATAGAGAGGTATGTAACATATTACTTGGCATGTTACGTGAGGCTAGGAGTGCAAAACATGCCTGGGTATTGCTTGCAAAAATATGGATGAGGCAAAGGGTAGACTGGAGGAAAAAATGGCAGCAGTATTTTTGTACTAACTGCATTCATTTCCTTTGGCCGATTTAACATTGACCACATAAATGCACCTATAAACTATTGGATCTTTTAATTTAATGTCAAAAAAAAGATCTGATGTTGTCATTGACAAAAGAAATTAGTGTAAAAATCTTGTCATGGTTGATTTGTCCTCCGGTAAAATGAACCTTGGGTGCCCAAAGCTCCTTGCACAAACATGACACCATTTCCATTGCATGTGATATGATACACACAGATATGGTGTAGGGAGCATCAACATTGAAAGCACATGCAGTGATGATGGTTGTTTACGAGCGATCATATGTTGAGTGAACATTAAGTAGTGATTTTATTATTTTTCCTATTGAAATGTATGGGTGTTTTCATTCTTGTTTTCATTCATTTTTTACTACTTGTGTGCAAATTATTATCTCATGATGTCAACAATCATTTTTAGTCATCTCAATGTTTATTTCTTACAATAAACAATGCATGTTCGTAGCCTTGCAACGTGCGCAAGCCATAATGATTTTTCACCCCGTTATAACACTTAGTCGAGGTTCTTCATCTTTTCCACACATCATAACTAATGCACCTTTGTCACTAGCCAATTCATTAATCGATTTGAAATAGATGATAACTCTTTTGTCTTAGGTCTTCTTTGTTATCATTTTTATCATTTCATAATCATGAGTCCTTTTTCCATAAGGTCTTTCCTTGATTTTTATTGATTGTTTGTTTTTGTTTTTTCTTTGGGTTGTGTCTACTTGTGTTTCCATTTGCCTTGTGCTATTAATGGATGGGTTCCCATCCTTGATTTACAAGGCTTTTATTTTTTATGTTATTGCAAACAATTGGATTCTTTCCAATTATTAGAATTAATAATCTAAAATACGCATTCATGAGGAGTCGAGCTCTTCGCAACAATGTGATAATAAACAAGTTCCTTACAAATTTACAAAACCAAAAAATCATTAATAACTTCACATTAAAACCTTTAAATTTTCCAAAAAAATGCAAAGAACTTAACTCATTGCAACCTTCTTTTTTTAATTTAGAAAACAAATATTCATGGAATTTTTTTAATTAAAAATGTTTAAAACTTGTTTTAAAAGTTAAAAAATCAACATCCATTAAAAATAACATAAAATCATAGTGTGAGTAGCCAAGGTCCCAATGAGACCACAATTCATCATCATGGTGTGATGAATAGTCTAGCCTTTCGCAAACATTTTTAGAAACTAAAAGAAAATTTTAAAATATACCTTATGCAACAACCTATATTTTCATGAAATGAAGGGAGACAATGATGATGAAAAAAAATTCAGAATTTACATTTTAAAATTGAAGGAGTGCATAAGAGCTTGGAGGAGAAAGGAGACACAAATGACCAAGAAAATTTTGGAATTTATTTTTAAAAAATTTAGGGAGTTGCATAGAAGCTTGGTGATAGAAGGGAAACAATGATGACTAAGAAACTTTTGGAGTTTATTTTAAAAGCTTGAAGGTGTGCATGAGAGCTTGGAGGTAGAGTTAGAGCAAGGGTACAATGATGATGGATGTGAGAAATCTTCAATTAGATATTTTTTAAAAAGGAACGGTGTAAGTTGGTGGGGTCACGTGGTAAGCAAGGAGAAGATGTAAAGAAATAGATAGGAATTTAATAGTTGTTGGGCACGTAACAATCTTATGTAGTTTGTTTTTTTTTTAAAAAGAAACTTTTGGCTTTAGTTTTTTTTTATTAAGAGTTGGAGTTTAAAGTTTTCTTTAAACAAGTTTAATTTAATTTAACATTAATTTAATATAATTTAAACACCATGTAACCAGTCATGATTATATTTGAGACTTTTCAAGGTGTTTCATTGACTCCTTTTATCATGAATTTATCCTTTTGCAATAATAATAATAATAATAATAATAATAAATAAAATGGAGAAAAGAAAAAAAGGAAAGGTTGCGAACATCTCATGTGGTCATACGAAGTGAAATTCTTCCAAAAAATAACATCATTGGCCTTAAGGGTCACCGATTGGTTTTCCAAGTTGATAGGTATCTTTTTCACCTTGGGGCCAATGTAGAGGACAAAAATTTGTATATTAAAGTAAATTATTTTTAATCTTGAAAAAAAATTGTCTTCTATAATCTTCATATGTAATTTAGTTTTAGATGCGAATGACACATGTATATAAAATTTGCATTAACATAAGACAAGTCACATCAACATGTTGCACATGAGAATATTGGATAAATATATATTATTTATATATGATTAATTGCATCAATACAATTAATTTCATGACCATTCATTTTGTGACACATGTCTAGCATACATCCAATTAGTAACCCGTGTCAAATTAGACTAGGATTATGTATCCTAAGTTAGGTAGGTCAAGTTACATAGGTTGCAAGCATGAAGACTTGAACTTTTTACCTCCATCTTGAAATTTTAGGTTATTATCATTGCACAAACACCTTCCATCGAATGAAATTTTTTGACAACATATTATAATGAACAAGTGAGAGGGTCGGTTAAAAGTAGGTAATATAATGAATTAAAAAAAAAGTAATAACCTAGGTAAGTAAGGAGGGATATAACCCTAGCTAGCTTAAAATGACCAATTGTAGAAGGTTTTTTTCCTAATGACTCATTATCAATGTAAAGCACTTAAATTCAATTTCAATGGTCACACCAATGGAATTGCTCATGTTTAGGGTTGTTGTTAAAACAATTTTGCAACACCCACATTTGAAGCATAAAATGTCAGTTGGTTTTTTTGGATGGTTTGTGCAATACCCAAATGTTGGGCACAAAATATGCATGTTCAATTAAAAAAATGATGACGATAAAAAAATAGAAATTCAAAAGAAATAAACTAATTATGATCATTTCTTGTGAAAAAAATTAATGGATTAATCATCAAAAATTAAAAATAGAATAAATGGTAATGAAAAATGTGAAAATTTCATGAATGACATAATTACAAAAGAAATATCTAAAAATAATTCCAATTTGCAAACTAAACTAAATGCAAATTGAAAAAATGAAGAAGAGATCATGAAGCAAATCTAAAAAAGTTGCATGTTCAAAGAAAATTTTGGAAACTTCATAGCAAATTTTTATATTACAATTTTATTTTTTTATGTGAATGATAACCAAGATGTTATGTTGAATATGCACAAATTATGCATTGTATCTTATGTTATGATAGTCCAATCAATGCATCAAATTCAAGAACACAAGCAAAAAAAAAGGTGAATCTCATATTATAAATAGATAGAATAACTTTTCTAAGAACACATGTTGATGCACTGTAGCCGAACATAGGGTGACCGAACAAGAGCTTTGTAGTTGTGCAATTTGTGTGAACACCAGCATCACTGATCAGGGTTAATCTAGCCGCCTCTATTGATGAGTGGCGGCTGATTTTATCTTCCCTTGTGTGAAGAGAAAAGCTGGATGTGCATGGGATGCATGGAGGGAGTGCTGTCTGGTTCTGTGGGATGGGATTTCAGGAAGATGGCGGTGCAATTGATGGAGTGGAGTGGCGCTGCATTGATGGATCATGGAGGAAAGAGTGGCGGCGAAAAAAGAGGGGAGGAAGGCTTGTGAAGGAAGCCAGGGGACCGACGGGAGGAGAAAAGGAGAGGAGGAGATTCAGAAAAAGGGAGTTATTGAGGAAGACGGGTTGGAGCAGAGTAGATAGAGGAGCTTAGAGACATTGCTAGTTGCTGATTTCTTTTGTTGCGTTAGTGACTAGAGCATGTCTAGCTTCTATATCTGGTGAGGTTGAGTCGAAATTGAGGACCAATGCTGCAGACAAAGCATTTTGAATAGAAGAGAAGGCTTGTACTGTCGAGGGTCTTTGTGAAATATGAGCTATGAATTTTGGTCATTGAAGTTCTGTATGTCTGAATCGTGTGAGTAGGAGTAACATCTGTAGAGGTTTGGGTGGGATGATTTTGTAGCCATCGTGTGAGTTCCCCACCTGGAGTTTGGATTAAGGCGATTGTTGTGTTACTCCTTTGCTGTGTGTTGTCTCTTAGATGTGTGATTGCCCATGTGCGCTCTGTTAGAGCGAATCCGAACTGAGGGGTCGGGTTGCTGTCTGGTTTCTCTACCTCTCTCTTTTTGGTGACAGCACATCATGCCATTGTTGCAAAAAGGTTTGAGAATGAAGTGAATAGTTCAATACAAGGAAAATAACCAACAAAAAAGAAAGCAAATGTGTATGGGGAATTTATTTCAAAAAATTGTTACAAAAGATTTTTTCAAAAGTGATGATGTGCAACAAAAATAGTTCCTTGAAGACTTGGGTCATTTGATTATCAAAAACAACTTGCCAATCCAATTTGTGGAAAATGTCTAGCTTAAATGGTTGGCTTTGCACTTTTGTCCAAGAATAAATTTTGTTCATAAAAGGATTTTTCATAATAAATATTACCAAGGTTGGTGGGAAAGACTAAAGAATTATAATCAGTGAACCATTAACTATTCAATGGGTTGTACTTTTTTTTAAAATAATTTTAATTTTGGGGCAAACAACGAGGATTTATTGCATGTTACACATTACATCGTATCATTATCATCCTTTGGTTGACATTCATTCATATCAAGGTTATTTCAACATGTTATGTCATTGACATCTAAACATGTGATATATAATTAGACTTCAAGTGAATGTGTTGATATTGTTCAAAATATTGTTAATAATAGGTTTTGCCATGAAAGATTTTATTTTAAATTATTATTTTCCCATGAAATCAAGTTAATTGGTTTTAAGTTCATTAATTTTACAAGGGCTAAACGAAAAACAAGTTTAAAAATTGCACCAAATTGACATTGAACTATATCCCATTTAAAGGTTTTTTTGCCCTTTAAAAAAAAACTTATTTCCCTAATAATGTAACATATTTTTGAGGGCCATGGAAAGAAATGATTAAAAAAATTAGTGAATTCAAAAAGGAAAGATGTATTATTCTACTCAATATTTTTTCTATGTATTTTTTTGGCTAGAAAATTATTTTGATTATTTAATTTAATTTAATGCATCACATCATTACTATATAATAGGAGCCATATGACATCAACCTATTTATACCTCTACAAGCATATTTTAAATGATAGAGGTATTCTTTTTTCAAAAGAGAGGAAAAAAGCTTTAAAACTTAAAGCCTACATATTTGTCAAATTACTTACTTCAAATGAAGCAAAAGATTTTTTTTTGAAGATTCAACAATTTCTTAAGAATCATAATGGCTGAAAATGTGTATTTATGAATAAGATTATCTTTTATATCCACATTTGTCATTGTGTTGTTTCATAAAATCAAATTTCAACAAAATAAAATAAGAATATATGAGTATTTACAAGACATTATACATGCAAAATACCATTTGATCATTGTCATAAGATTTATTACATAATATGAATTGGTTACAAACAATCTATTAAAATAATGACATGTTTGATGATCCAAATTTTTCTATCACAAGTATATATATTTGCCTCTTTGCATGAATCTTCTACTAAATAAAAATGATCTTTCTATGAATCATGATGGATTAAATTTGTTGTCTTTTCATTAGGTTTTTAAAAATTCATCAATTTAAGTTCAATTTAAAACATCATCAAGTATATGGGTAAATGACCACCATTGTCCTCACTAGAATTGTCATCATGTGACAATAAATCCTAATAAATTTATAATATAAAAATTAATGATTTACTATTATGAATTTAGAATATCCTTGCAACCTACAAAAACCTTTAAAACTATTATTCAAATTGCAAAATAAGATAAAAGACGAAAATGGTGCCATAAAACAAGCATAAATTGATTAGATCAAATGCTTTATACATTTTCAATAACTCATTTTGGTGATCCTTGTCCCTTGTGCAAATATGACCTACTAGAAAAAAAAGTCCATTTTGTAGTTGTTGCATAATTTATTGGACATGAACATCATTTTTATACTTACATTTTATTTATTATTGTAGTACCTTGGCATCTTTGACACTAATTATATTATTTGTAATTTTTTTATAAATTTAAATTTTACATTTTTCAAAGAAAAAAAATTGTGAAGGAAAACATGTAGTCTTTTGCAAGATTCAAGAACATTTTATTCTTGACATGAAAATTTCAAATTTCATTATTCATTCTACAAAACATGTGTTGAAGTTGCCTCTATACTACATTAATCAAAGTGTTTAAGAAATTTTGAAAACATTATGAATTTATTACATCATTTGTGCTTTCTAGATCCGATGAATGTGTTGTAGGGGTTACAACTTTCTTTCAATGTGTATCATTAATTACTTTAAATGCATTAAAAAAAGACTTATTTCCATAAAAGCTTAATAATAAGGGAAATGAAAATGAAAAAGGTGCCAAACAAATGGAAGAAGAAAAATAAGTGATCTATTTTGTGGGCAATACACTAGCGCTTGCAAATTGGGTGCAAATTGACATGAACAAGATTTTTAAAATCATAAAACTTATCAGATTTTTAAAAAACATAATTAATTTTTTTCCTCACTTTTTATGTAGTTGAAACATGTTCAAAGTTTAGTTCTTAATTTCAAATTCTACATTGCTCAAAAAATTTAATATTTTGTTTAAATCAATTGCAAGTTAACCATAAATCACATGTACTTCAACCTATTATTAGTATTTGAAAGATCTTGTCAATACAATAAAAACACAAATCCACCTATGTTGCTCAACCCAATATCAAAAAGGGTCACATACCTATATAGTTATGAAAAAATTAATTTTGATTTTTTCAATAAAATGTTTCTTGAACTTAAAACCCCATAGTCCTTCCAATCCACCCAAAACCCTGATTTTTTTTTTTTGAAAGGCCCCTTGTCCACCCAAAAAACCTTGAGATTTGGATCCTAGCCAAAGTTGGCATGATTGTGAACCTCTTTTTTAGGTATTAGGTGTATAGTAGGTACATGTTTTACAAAAATGTATCATCTTCCCAAGGCAAGCATTTTGAGATTACATATTTTCCAACTTAAGGTACTTAAGTAGTGAATTGATGCAGGAATTTAGGGTGTTCTCTCTATTTTGTTGGCCCCATTCCCAAAATTTAAAAAAAAAATCTATTTAGGGTCTACTTGTGAGTCAACAATACAAAAGTATGTTTGAAAAACGCTTTCATGTAACAAAATCGATGATTTGAAAAAGAAAAAGACTCTACACACACCCATTTTAAGAACAAAAAAAGAAGCTTTTGGATGAAACCCGAGCAAACTTTGTTCGGGGAGAAGAAGGAACAAAGAATCCGAGCCAAAAGAACAAAACCCAATATTTTTTTTAATTGATTATTTTCATTTCATTAGCTTGGAGTATAGTTGATCCCCAAAAACCTCCTAAATTAGATATAAAACCCTCACAAAGGGTTCTTGGTGCATTTGAAGGGCCCTTTGTTTTTTTGGATTTCCCTCTTAGACAAGAAGAAGGATCTTTGGCCCACTTTACACTAGGAGTCAAGGCTGAAAAAAATAACAAAATAAAATCTCCCACTTTATGGTTTTGACTTGGCCCCAAAACAGAAAAAGAAATACATATAAACTTGGGAGGCCAATTTGCAACCCTTGAGGCTAATGTTGTTATGATAAAATATTGTTGTTTTGATGAAATGCACATTGTAGGATCACAATTACCCCTAAATCAAACCCTATATGTTTTTTTTTTCATTCTTTCATTTTTCTCTCCTTTTGTTAAGTTTCTCTACTTGTTTGTGAATGATGGAAAGGGTTTCTATTATTTTGTCCTTGGGATATGGCCATGCAAACACAAGAATTACAAGAATCTTGTGTCTATGTTCATTCATGTTGGTCTGATTTTTAGGGTTTTGCTTGAAAAAAAATTTAAAAATGATACAAAGAATGAAAACATATGAAAGGTTGAAACCTTGGTCCCTACTTTTTGGTGCTTAAATAAGATGACCACTAAACATATAACGACTTAGTGAAGAAGTGTGTTGGATGTTGATTTTTTGGGGTTGGTTGGGGTTTGAAAAAAAGTTGCACCCCATCTCTGGGTGCACTCATAGTTGTTTAGATTGTGTGATTTGGTCAAGGAATAAGTAAGATATGCTCCCCCAAATGAAGGGGTCCACTTGTTAGAAAAAATGTAAAACAAACATGTGTCATCTTGATAATCAAATATGTTTTGCCTTATGAAAAAGGTGTCAACAATTAAAACATGGACAAATTTTGCCCCTTGATTGAATGGGATGGGAATGAAATTTGTTGGATATGTTATGCAAAACGGTTCATCATATATCTATTGCCTAGATCAACATTTTAAAAAAAAGAAAAAATATACAATCATAATTCCTTACGTTTTTTAACCTTAAATTTTTGCATAATGTTGCACAAGATTATGGGTTTTGGCTATTAAGGTTTGTTGGTTTGGAGTTTTGATTTTGGATTGTTGAACATTGGAGTTCATTGGTTGTAGCTACTATTAATGCCATAAACGTGTTGATCATCATCACTTCCATGAGTGCTCATTTGGGTTCAATCCTCAGTGGTGTTTATTACAAGTTTGTCCTTTTTTATTGAAAAAAATCTAATATTATTTCCACCTTGTGTCATGCAAGTGATGGTGATGGTGTGTAAAAGGTCTTCATCATGATCTTCGTTGCTTAAACACTCAATTGTGGGTTTGGTTCCTCTTTTCATTGTAGTTTTCCTCCTAGTGATTGTCATCAAATGTGGGCGCAACTTTGTTATTGTGATCTTGATCATGTTTGTCTTCCTTTAAAGCTCCCAATCTTCCATTTGTTGCAATCTTGATCATTGATTTTGACTGGTTCATGACCTTGATCATGGTTGTGCTTTTGTAGCTCCTAGTTCACAATCTTGATTGTGTTCGTTCTCCTTTCATTCCTAGTTCCTAGTGGCTTTCCTAAATTGTGTTTTTGATTATGTTTGTCCTCCTTTGGTTCTTAGCTCTTGGGTCCTCCTAGTTCATGATCTTGATCATGTTCATCATGTTCATGTTTTCTAGCTCTTTAGTTACTCCTATTTCATGATCTTGATTGTGTTCATCTTTCTTTGATTCTTGGCTCCTGGTTCCTTTCAATTCTTCCTAATTCCCGTTGGAATTGTGATTTTCTTCATGTCCAACCCCTTTAATTTCAATCCTTGGCCTCCCCCCCCTACCCTAAATTGAATTGTTGCAATTTTGCTACAACATACTTTCATTTGTGCCCTTGCAGTCGCCTTTGTTTATTTCTATTTTGTTGTTGAAATCCCAAGGTTCACACCCTTGTAAAATAGGGGATGCACCCTTAAACCCACTACAAAATTTCAATGGAACTTATCCTGTGCATTTTTTGTTGTAGTTGTAGACCAAGCTAACATGAAATTTGTTCATGCACACCCTTCTTTGCCTTCTTTGCCAACTTTTGAGTTGCCCTTTCATTTACATTTAGGGAATCCGCAACTCATTATCCTTCTTGTTTTCCTTTTCATTTTATTTTTGTTGTTTGATTTTTTTGTTACTTTTTGTTTAGTGTTTTTTGACGTAGAATGTTTGAATATTCAATAGATGTCACAACATGTGATTAGTTGTATCAAACCAAAGTTTTGAAAACATTGATTTTCATTTGTGCATGTTGTTATTCAAGAAAGCATGATTCACATTCAAGTGTGATTGTGTTTCACCTTTTTATTCAACTACACTTTTAAGTTTAATTACCAATTAAATAATATATTATTTATGTTTTGAAAGATGAATATTAAAATATAAGATTTTTTTGACCTAAAAATTGTTTTAAATGTTCTAAATTTCAACATTTTGTTTCATATAAAAGAACAACATGTTTTGATATATTTTAAATGATTAAACCATATTCTACATTCATATATTCTTTGATTGATTTTATGTTCATTAATTTTCATAATATTCATAATTCCAACAATCTGGAACATTGAATTTAAAGTGATGGTAGCTTTTGATTTTAAAATTACAAATAAATCAATATGGAACTTCATTATAGTTTTAGTTTTAAAATTAAATTATTGAAATTTCTTTAATAATTTTTTTCTGTTATTTAAAATTATAATAATGATTTAATCAAATTAAGGATAGTATAGTAAATTTAAATTAATACTTTTTGGCAGTGTTAAACAATGCAAAGCCCAAGTAATTGATGATATTCTTACATGTGTAGTCAAACATCACTATCAATTAACAAATATTGAAAAAAGGCAACATTGCTTTAAAAAATAAATTCTACTTATACCTTTAATATTGTGACTACAGTGATAGACATGATTCAACTAATTATTCAAAATGCACTAGGTACTTATTGGTTTAGTGACAAGAAACAAATTTTTTTGGTATAACTAGGTCCAGTCATTATTCCATTTGTACAAGCCTCTACTGTTTGCATGGATAAGGTAGTGACTAAATAGAGCATGTGGGTTATTGGCGCAATAAATTTATGTGATTAGAAATGCGACCTGTCACTAGACCGAAATTTGTCATTAAGAATGGTATTTGTGTTTGATGTTTGAAGCCAAATAATAATAATATTAAAATAAAAATAAAAAAGAGACAAAAGTTCACCCCTAAAATATTGCACGTGTGGTGAACTTTTGCTCAAAAGAGCTTATTTTTCCAACTAGTTCTTTAAAAAATCACAAAATAGCATAAACTCAACACAAATAAAGAGTTTCTGAATCACAGGACTTAATAGAGATATCCGTAAAGTCACCTTGTCTTTGAGCCTCCTTTCACCCATTAGCCTCTCTTTTAGTAGTATCCGTAAAGTAAGGAAATTTTATTAAATCTCAGTATAAAATGCTGGAACTCAGTACGAAATGCTGAATCTCAGCATTTAGTGCACAAGACTCGTGAGGAATTATAGTAGCTGTACAGGTCGGAGCAGTGAAAATCTATGTAGCAGCAGTGGAGCCTCCCAGGAAAAAAGAAAGACAGGGTGAAACTTAGGAACCATCTTGATGGTTTTCTGAGTTTCACACCCGGTTGAATGGTGATGTACTTTTTTGCAGGTTTCTTTTGAATCTCACCCGGTGTATGACCAAACTCAGGGTACTGGTGCTTCACGGATATCTCTAGTGTTCCCTCATTTTTTATGATAGTCATATAGCTATCATAACCTTTGTCGCTAGACGAGGTGGATAATGCAACCAGTTGAAAGAAGTTTATTAGGGCCCAATGACCATGTATTGTGCCAACACATAACGCTCTACACTCTTGCAAAGTTAAAACTTGGATCAAAGTTGGAGTTCCCCAAATCATTAAAAAGTATAAATAAGACAAGAGTGTAAAACTTGAATGTACTATTGCTAGCTCAAAGTTCTATAATGATAATCTTATTAACATAGCAAAATCAAGGCTTTGCACAAACTGCATAATTGCATTGATATATATAACTCTGAATTGTTATTTGTTCTCATCACAGACTAGAATCTCAACCATATTGATTTCAGGCCTAGACTAGCCATCACTTTCAGAGCTAGTAAAACTAGCATGCGCCTCTGAACTATCTCAGTTGCTGTCTTCCCAACCATTAAGAGCATCAGCAACTTCAGAGCCATCACTTTCAGAGCAAGTTAAACTAGCATGCTCCTCTCAAGTATCTCTGGTCACCATGTTCCCAACCTTTAGAGCATCAGCAACCAAATCTGTAGATGTGAATGTGAACACCAAATGATTAGACCTTGTTCGAAGATGCAACAATGATATTGCTGCTGTACCCTGCTTAAATATATATTCAATCTTGCAAGTTGTCAAACATTTTGTCATCTCTTGTATCAGTCAGCTTTCACCTCAATGGCATGCT
>Ga0209208_10009988_pt1 | contig 12411 bp, 11 predicted proteins | sample S1TSphfallax_3_FD_187694 | JGI IMG/M metagenome (GOLD analysis project Ga0209208, IMG submission 187694) | Host-associated microbial communities from peat moss isolated from Minnesota, USA - S1T2_Fd - Sphagnum fallax MG (SPAdes) (version 2) | ecosystem: Host-associated > Plants > Peat moss >...
TGTGGCATAATGGTTGTGCCCTTTTGGTATAATGCCATAATAAAAGGCAAGGCAATACGCGGCATAAATGATTGAGGAAGGCCAAAATGGTTGTGCCCTTTTGGTATAATGCCATAATAAGGCAAGGCAATATGCGGCGTAAATGATTGAGGAAGGCCAATATGGTTGTGCCCTTTTGGTATAATGCCATAATATGGCAAGGCAATATGTGGCATAATACCTCAACCACCACCCTTGTTGATTTACAACGCATATTAATGCCATAATTACCAAAGGCAATATGCGGCGGAAATGATTGAGGAAGGCCAATATGGTTGTGCCCTTTTGGTATAATGCCATAATAAGGCAAGACAATTATGCGGCAGAATGATTTGAGGCGTGGCCATTATGGTGGTGGTGGGCCTTTCCTTCGCACTCGTAAGTAGTAGGGAGAGGCAAATTATGGGTGCTGGAAAATGCAATTTTCTAGCACGGAATGACTGACTAACTACAGAGGGGGTCCACTACTGTGTACTGGCCTGCCTTTGCATGTGGGGTGGGGCATGTTCGTAAAAACGAAAAATTACCTCTCTGTGTGTGGGTTGCATTGAGGTCCTTACGTAAAAAATAATAATACGTATATTGTAGAAATACTTTAGGGGTAAAAAAAAGCTTCAAGTATATCTACGTATATACATAGGGATAATTAAAAAAGCAGGTTGATGTAAATACGTTTATCTACGTATTTTTTTTCGTAGGGAGAAAAAACTAGGTGGGTAGGTAATAAGGGGGATATATACATAGGGATCAAAAGCAGGCAGATGTAAATACGTAGATGTACATACCTTAAGGGTAAAAAAGTAGTATATACGTCGGGGATACAGAAGCTAGGTAGGTAGGTAGGTAAGTAGGTAAGTAAGATCCTACTCATCAGACCAAATAGGGCTGTGCTCCGTTACATACGCAGGGAATGTTGCACGGTCGGTCTGACAGACTCGGGCAGCTACCGATTATTGCTGCCCGATCACTGCGGCTTTTGCTTGCCGCCTGAAAGCCTTACAGCTCCGAGTCCGTAGGCTGCAGCGGCCGCCTTCCCTTCCCTTCCTCGTCTTCCTCTCGCTCCTTTCCCCGTCTCGCCTGCCGTCTCGTCTTCGTCTCTCGTTGCGGGTTTGTACCTTCCGTCTCTCTCTCCTCTCGCGCCTGCGTTGTTCCACGGTTTTTACAAATGTGTTTGCTCCGCTCGTGCTGGTTTTTAGCTTCCGTTAGTGTTGTGTGCCTATGATGCCTTGGATCCGGTTTTTACTTGGCTCTTTTCTGTGCATTGTGCGATGATTTTGGCCCCTTTTGAGGTGCAGTGGTTCTTCCTCTCTCTCTCTCTCTCTCGCTTTCTCTCTCCTTTTCTCTCACTCTCTCTTTCTCTTCTTGCGTTTCTTTGCTGTTCTCTTTCAGCGTATGTCTCATGGCTTGTATTGCCTGCGTCGTGCATGCATGCTGTGAATCTTGATCAGAGTTTGGCTTGGATTGCCTTGTGTTTTTGTTCTGTTTCGAGGAGTTTTGGTTTCTTGTGTTCGTGACTGTTCGTGGATGCAGTGATGGCAAGCTCAACTGCCGTGGTGATGCCGTAGTTGCTGTTTCTTTCTTTCTCTCTCTTTGCAGGTTTCTGTGGCCACGAGGGCTGGGGTTATCGGTTTTCTATTTCCAAGCGCTTTTGCGGTTCTCTGTTTCTGATCATTATCTGTCTATTTGTTTTTGTTTTTGGCATTTTCTTTCGCGGGGCTTGTAGCTCTTGCTGTTTTGATCGCCTTCAATTCTTTCTGATCTTTGAACATCTTTGTGCGGTTTTTCAATTTGCAGTGTGTCGCTGAGGAGTCCTTAGTCGTATCCGACATAACAGGTGGTTGTACACGCCTTTGGAGGTTCCAACGAGGACGAGGAGGAGGAACAGCACCAGCAGCAGCACGCCTGTCTTGGAAGTGGAAAGCAGGTGAGAGGGAAGACTAAAATGGCGACACTGCTCATGCGGACTCCTGAACTGGCCACTGCAGAGAAGCTATCCATAAATTGCATCGAGCATACCACTCGGCTGCAGACAGACAAGGTTATTCAGGTTGATCATGAAGGTCCTTCACACAAGACCACCGCAGTAGAGGGGCGTAGTAGTAGGGCAAGAAAGGGGAAAAGTGGACAGAAGAAACAACCGCAACGGGGCCTAGGAGTGGCGCAGCTGGAGAAGTTGAGGTTGCAGGAGCAGCAGAGCAAACAAGAAACAGCGAGCTTGGAATCACTACAAAGCAGCCTACCTGCTCCCTTCGCCTCCTCCGCCGATCACCATCAAGGCAGCAGCGGTGTCGTGGGTCTACGCTGTGTCAGCAGAGGAGGAGGACCACTACCAGCTCTGACGACCCCTCATCATCATCATCATCAAGGTAGCAGCAGCACTATTGCCCTGTCTCCTTGTAGTAATGCACGCTTGGGGCCTCCTGATAAGCGTTCGGATTTTCTTGCTGGCGAGTATCATCATCATCATCATTCTCTTGCAAGAGCTTCTTCGGAGAAAGACGCGCTCAAGACAATAATGTCTTTAGCTCGTGATCCCTCCAATTCCAATGCTGCTACTACTGCAAGGCATGCTCAAGGATCCCGCACTTCCAGTTATGAGGACAATCCTGACAGGATAGCTTCTTCCTATGCTGTTGCTTGCTTGGGCTCACCTACAACCCATGCAAAGACAACAGCGCCCCTGTTCTTAAATGTGCAGACAAGCAGAGTTTCGAATGTGGTGGTGAATCTAAAAGAGGAAAAGAGGACTGTAGAGGATGTTGATGACAAGGTGATAGAGTCTGCCTGTCTGTTACCGGTAACAAGCGGTTTCCTGGAGCCTGGAGTGCTGCAATCTGGTGGCAGCAGGACACTGCTGCAGTTGGTGCCGAAAGATGCTGGAGATGGCATCTCCACTCTGACCAACCTGCATTGTTTTGAATCCCCACTAGGGTCTGGAAATGTGTGTGGTTCTCTCCCCAATGCCCAATGACACGAATGCTTTTCTTCTTCATTTTCTAGATCTTGTGGTCTGCATCGCCGCATCTAATGTTGCCATGGTCAAGTTGGAAAAAATGGTGGAAATGCATAAGAAGTTTCTGGATTCTGAAATCAATGTCATGGTTATGGATATACAGCCCTAAGCTGCTACTTGGGATCAGGCATTGCCTTTCTGACAGCAGTGGGATCAGTGGCTTAGTTGTCTTTAAAGAAGAAAAGCTGAAATTTTTGGATTTGGTGAGAAAGGGAGAAAGCAGATTCTGTACAGAAGGAACACATGTTAAAGATGTGTTTTGCAATTGTGGATCCTAAGCAGGTTGGTGCATCCAACATCGATAGGCCAAGGGAGCTCTCTTCTTTCCAAAGCTTTTCAAGCAACCCAATATTGCCCTCCATAGAGAAGGTCCGTTTTAACAAGATGGCTTGGAAAATTTTCACATGTGAATCCAGATTTTGGTCATGTGTCAGACAAGCTCCTGCATGTTGATTGTAGTGTACCTTTTGATGGTCATTTGATTAGCATCTTTTAATTGTGAATTTTCAAGTCTCACTCCAAATCCTGTAATCACTGTGATTGGGTTTTGTCAGCTGTCCTTTTTTTGACTTGTACAAGTGTACCTTTCTGCTGAAAGCTTGGTTTGTCTTCTTGATCTGCTATTTGTTTTTGGGTGGTGGATGTATTCGATAAGAGTTGCCTCACCCATACATATGGCAATGATCTTTTAAAGGTGGGAGTCTCTTATCTCCAGAGAAGCTACCCCCCACCAAACATGAGGCATGGCAATGGCGAAATCCTCCCAGTTTTCAGAGTGTTTGTCCTGAATCAATTTTATGAACCATATGAGTTGCTGTATCTGATGCTTGGAATGTTTGATGCAGACTTGTGGGCAAAAGCGGCCTTGGTACTCTCTTAAAGAGAGTTTGAGCAAGCAGCTGTGTTCTAAGAGTTTGGATCTCAATGTACCTGCTGGGGAGAACAATGCAGGGAATGAGGGGTGCACTCCTAATGTAGTTCAGTCTCCAGAGAGTCCCAGGGGTGCCAATTACACCACGGGTATCTTCCGGTAAAGTATTCAACTCACATGCATATTTATTTGTTTTCCATAGGTTAGTGTTGGCCAGGGAATCATTGGTGTGTGCTGTGTCACTGTTTTAAGACATTCGTGATGATTTGGTTGGAGTTGCATATTAGTTGGAAAGTAAAACAAACAGTGCTGCAGTTGCTCTGCACTGATAGCAGTTTGTGTGGTGCATCCAAGATTTGTGTGGAACTGGTGGAACTACAGTGGAAGGCTATGTTCAGGAGAGTGCTGACACACTGAAGTTTCTTCACTATGCAGAAGTGCCTTGGGTAATTCCTTGCCTCTTTTGAAGTTGAAGGCTCATTCAGCTTTGTCAACCTGGCAAGAGACTGACCTCCCTATTTTTAGAGCAGTCCGATCAGAAGTAGGCTTGGTCAAAGACAGTCACCCAAGTGCCCATCATTCTAGTGCGCTGACCCTCAACAGAAGAAGGTGCTTGTCAAGAAGTGAAGTCCCAGCACTCATGGGGGTTGATTTGCAGTTGTCGGGTGATTTTCTCACACTAGGACTTCCCAGCTGTTCATATCCTGTCAAGTCAGAGTGCAAACTTGAAGTGAATGGTCGGGATGTGCAAGATATGGATGAGTTCAGCACAGTGAAGCAGATTGCTATCTTCTCTGAAGGAGATGAGGAAAAGCTGCAGCTCCAAATGTGCAATACCCATCAGGTACAGTGTGTATGCTCATCATTTGTGTTTCTTTACAGAACTGAGTAGGCAGCTAGAGTGTTGTGAAGCCTGAGGTCATCTATGTGGTGTTCACCTTGTGGTAGCAAGATTGGCACATCTAAACGTCAGCGGGAATTCTTTTCAACAAGTCAGACAGGGCATATCTATCATAAATAAAGGTTTCGATTTAGACAGAAGCGCTTGGTTGGCAGATAATAGGACCAGAGCTTGTCTCCTTCTCTGAAATCCTCTACCTGGATGGAAAGCCCATGATGAAGGAGCTGGAAAAGGTGCTCCTTCCTCGCATGCTTGTGGTTGGGCTCCAAGTTAGGGTATGGGCAAGTCCTTGCTTGCTTTCTGCCTTTTTAAGTGCAAGTTAAAAGTTGTATGGTAATCAACCAGGTATACATGTGATCAACAGTGTTCAATCATTAGCATCCTTATTTTTTGTTTGTTTTTTGATATTAATCTTCTGAGATTCAGTGCACAGAGGGAACTTGTAAGAGTTTTGTATTTGTAGGATGCAATTCAATTTTAGAGTAATCCACCTACTTATAACAGTAAATATTCTGGACAAAGAAGAAGAGGTGTCTGAATGAGCATCCAGGCAACATGGTTGGTAAATCTGATGTTAGATTTTCTTCCTTCTATCAACCATTGACCATTATCATTGCTCAAGGCTTGTGTATTTGGTTGGGTTCCTACATGCTTTGGTTTTCTATTAAGGATATTATCTGGAATATCAAGCCTGGGCATTTAAATCAATGTGCTTGAAATTTCTGATGGAGCTTGCTATATGCCAGTCTTGCTGTTGCTCTTTACTTGGTCTATCCTTCCTGCAGATGTGCTAACCTATATTCATTCAGTAGTTTCCCTCCTCCTGCAGCCCTCTTGTTGTTGGCTACATTGAAAGTTGGGATGGGGTGCAATGCCAATAAGTTATGATTTTTTTCTTGATAAACGAGTGGACTGTGTATTATTGTCAACTGCTTATCCTTTGTTCCTTGGAGACACAGGACAGTTGTGAATGGTTATTTCTCTTGATGACTTAAACAGGAAGTCAATTCTTAACCCCTTTTGGCATGGTGTTTTGGCTGACCATTTCAGGGCTCAATATATACAGAGGGTGACGGACTCCTCACCCTCTCTTATGAAGGCAACTTGTCTTTCAGTGCAATGGAGTGGGAAATGCCTGCAGAATCACGACTGAGTTGCAGGCTTCCCTCTGTCTCTTCCAGCAATGCTGCTGATTATTTTACTCATAAACCATCTGGAACTGCTAAGCAAGAAGAGTCAATGGATTTAAGACTCAAGCTGGCTATATAAATCCAATCAAAATTGGGCTGCCCATGAGGTATCTGAAAGACCTCCGCATGAGGTGGGGATGCTGTGGTGTTTAAAAGAAAGGTGAGCTTCATACGCAGGTTGGCCCAAATGCTTTGTGTTGATCGGTAAGTACTTGTTATTGGAGGTGTACATATTTTTCTAGCAGGCATCTTGGAAGACCTCTATGCAGTGATGTCAATTTTAGTGCTTATTTTGCATGTACAGAAGTGTGCACAAATATGCAAAGTTTGAGATCCATTATTGTAACATAGAGTGTTATGCATATCAGTATTTCTGTGAGCATTGTGATAGAACAGTGTATGTTTTCGTCAGAATACATTTTCTCCTTCTAAATGGGGATTTGTGGAAATTGGTCCACAAGATGTCATTGTTGATCCTTGTACTGTTTTGATTGAGAAATTGCGCATATTTGTCTTTCTGCTCATTTGTCTAGTACTGTGATTGGATACAAGTTTGTCTCTGAAGGAGAAAACATAACTGGTTCTCCCTTTTTCTCAAGGGATCCAGTCGAAATCTTTACTAAAACCATTGTCAAATTTTCTTAAACTTTTACACAAGGCTTGTATCATTATGTTTTTAAATCTTTTAGCAACAACACCACTGTATGGGGATGGTTGTGAATTCCAAATGAAGTGGAAAAAAAGCAGGTTTGTTCCTGACTCCCATTATAACAGAAGATGACTCTGTGTTTCTTTAGAGAATAGATTCATGATTAAAATCCAAAATTAACTTTCAATATTTCACACTTCCTTAATTTTTAGCAATTATAACATGCTTAAATAATGTGGAAAAAATAACAAGAAGAGTTGGGAAGCTGAGGAGTTTGGAAAAAATTAACTTGCAGGCAACAATTTAGCCTAGTGAACATGTTGGGTTTGCAATTTGACTATGAATATGGCCCCACAATAGACACACAAAAAAGGTTGTTCTATGTTTGAAAACATATGACATTGACTGGATGTAGACAAAGCTCGTTTGATATGAAGTTGGATTCTAGTTTCCACCTGAACTTTGTAGATCAAAATTTGGAAATGAGGTTGTTTGAAGATCACCATTTGTGCTAAGGTTCAAGGATGTCTAGATAAATACCATATGTTGCAAACCATTTCATGAGTGGGCTAGGTTTTTCATTCAAAGATTGGAGATTGATTTCCATGAAGGAAAAAAGGGGGTTTAGAAGGTAGAATTGTGTAGTTTTGGATCCAAGTTCATGTGTCGGGTCTTGATTAGTGATGAAGCAGAGGGTCTCCTGTGTAAGCTTTTGTTTTGTGTGGAATTTTGCCGATTTTGAAGGGTTTAGGGCTTAGCAAAGCAAGAGAGGAAACTAAAACAATGTTGGGTGAAATGGGGAAAGACCCCATTTGAACCTTTACTTGAAGAACAAGACAATGATGAGAGTTCAAAAATGCCATGGAAAGGCAAGTAAGTGCTTTGGATGCTGACTCTACTAAATTTCTTTGACAAGGAGGTAGAGGTGAGGTTTGGACCTACTACTAACCTACTACTCTAGGCTCATCAATGCCTATAAGTTGTTATTTGTGCAAAAGAAAAGAGCACAATGCCATGAATTGTTCTAAAAATGGAGAAGCTCGAGGTTGAATTGTGCCTAATGTGACAAGTTGCAGAAGATTGAGAAATGTGACATGAAGTGCATGTTTGGGACACTTGGAGGACAAAATGCTATTGGGAAGCCAAAAGAAGAGAAACTTAGGGCCCAACTAATTTTGCAAATTTCCTAAGGTGATGGTTGAAGATGAAGCCAAAAAGAAGAGTTCCTCAGAAACAAGGGCTAATTTATTTTTGTCTAGGGAGGAAACCCTAGTAGGTAGTATTTTACCTTGGCAACTTCAGCACAATATATATTTCTGTTAGAAATGCTGAGAATTTCAAATGTTATTTTTCTCAAAGAAATTTTTTTTTTGTGAAGGAAAATAAAGAATTTTTTGAAAATACTTGAGGATATTGTAGTTTTCACAATGGTTTGTATCTTCAAAATTAACTAATTATTTGGCAAAAGTGTGCTGAACCCAGAAATTAAACTTAATACCCCCCAGAAATAATTAATTTTTTTTAATGTTAAAACAAAAAAAAGATGAAACCAAAAAATAACACGCAATTGCCGCTCTCCCTTGCCTGGTCCAAGGATGTTTTTTCGTATTTTCAGTGGTCTTTATCATCCATGGACTGCTATGTTTTCATCCATGTCCATTTCCCCATCCAACACCACTCTGTGCAGACCACGAAATGTTTGATTTCCTCGTCCAACACGTCACATTGTAGTCCATAGGCGTCACTTTTCGTCAAAAAATTTCACTTTTTCGTCCAAATGCGTCATTTTTTTTGGTCGTCCGTCGGCCGCCCTTCTTTGTGGATAACAGAGAGAAAGGAGATTCCCCCATCTCCGTTCTCTTTCTTTTTCTCTCAAACTAGTCGCAAAAACTCCAGAGATTCTGTGCTCCCGAACGGATCCGCGAGTTTTTGGCCTGAAATTCGCGACTTTGGCGGAATTCATTCGCTTCCGGGAGCCAAATTTGTTTCGCAATCAAGAGTTTTCTCGGTGAATTCGGTGAATGATTTCTCATTTCCGGAGTTGATTTTGGTTTCGTGTGTGCTAGCTCGCTCATGGAGGGTGGTGGTGCGCGGAGGGTGCAAACGCTCCGCTGGCGTTTCCGGAGTTCCGAGCCGAAGAAGCAAGCACAATAAGATTGTGCGGAATTTTGGCCCTAGAAGTTGCCTCTTGTGGGACCTTTTTTTTTGTCTCGGAGTTCTGTTGGGTGGTGCTGAATGGAGAGTGTCTTTTCACATCAACAGCAGCAGCAGCAGCAGCAACTTCTTAGACATGTACCCAAACCCGTGTCCAAGTTTTTGAGCAGCTTGAGACTGGCGAGGCCTAGAGGGAATGATGTTGTGCTGCAGCAGCAGCAACGTCGAGATGGGCGGCATCGGGGGAGCGTGGGAAAAGACTATACCCTTGTTTGCGAGAGAGAAAGAAGTCAAGGAGGGCAAGGGAGGATGGGTGAAGGGGAGGAGAATGAGTGGGAAGGTAGTACTAGACTAGTGACGCGCAATTGGCAGTGCATGAGAAGGAGCATGCTTATCAGCATTGGGTCGTGGCCTTTGCTCCTCATCACTACTGCTTCTGCGGTACGAAGCCCTGAACCCTAACCCTAAACCCTAAACCTCTACAGCAATTTCCATCTCCTTCCTTGTTCTTGTTTCTTTTCATATAATAGCTACTTGGCTAAACCAAAACGGACCCAAAAGAGCAAAAAAATTCTGCTTCATTCTTTCATTTTTCTCTTTCACACCTAAGTAGATTGGAGTTGTGTTTTGTGATGCAAATTTGTGGTGTAGGGCAGACAGGCAGCAGCAGCGAGAAGTGCAAGTGACATAGATGAGGATCCGATTGAGATGGCAGTTGTTGCAGCTCTTGATGCTCAAGAAATGTTGCCTGCTCTTTCCACACTTATTGTGCAAGCCAAGTCTAAACCTGGGCTTACAGATGAATGTCAAACCCCCCTCAGGTTTGTTGTCAGCTCTGGAACAAGAACAAGAAGGGCTTGGGAATTTACAAAGGATGAGAGAGGACCATTGTGCCAGAGCACAACCTAGATCGACAGTTGAATACTACTGCATGTTGAAGATTTGGATTTTGCATGTTTTGCAGGCAATGGAACCTCATCTATGAGCGATTGGAAATGGGTGTTTTCAAACTGGCAGAAGAGCTTGATGTTGATACAGATACTGTGGAACAGGTGAATTTCTATATCCTTTTCCTGAATAGGTAATTCTTTTCTCTGTAGAACTGCTTGTGAACATATGCTCCATCAAATGTTTTATGTTGATTTTTGAATTTGCATGATTTATGGCACAGCTCAAAGCACAAATAATATACTGTTGTTTTTTCTCAAATTTGTGGTTGAAATATCTGTCTATTTCAATTTATAGGTTTGCTCCATGTTTTTGCTGTGCTGTAGGACCTGCACACACACACACACACACATGCATCACGTTGTTTCTACCACAAGAAATTACTTACATTGAATACCTCTCTGGCATGGTGGATTAGCTGCTGGAGGGACTACTATATGTTGAGGAGGATTTGTGTAACCATGGCTCAATTTATGCAAGAAAGGGGCAGAGCCTGGGTACTCAAAGAAATGATCTCAAGCGCTCTTTGCAGTCACTAAAGTTGGCACAAAACCAATTGGAGCTTCTACTCCAGAAGGTCTCTCTCTCTCTCCTCATCATCATTGCTACTTCTAACTCTGCTTCTTTTTCTTTCCTAAAAGGTTTCTGAAGTTAAAAGTTGTGTTGTGGAATTCCTCAATTATGCACTTTTGAGGTGGGTTGAGGAAATTTTATGGTCTCCAGAGTGAAAGTTATGAGCTGAGAAATTTCAATAATTTGTAGATCTTCTGCATTCTTTTCCAGTGACAATCTCACTGCCAAGAAAATATTAGGGTCTACAAAGTAAAGGTCAGGAACAGAGGACCATACCGGGGTTTCTCAAATCCTGCATTTCTTTTGCAGGTGCCTATTCAGCTTTTGGAGGTAGCACAGTTGGCACGAGGTGTCAGGCCGATGGCATGAAATCAGGTGACTATGTGGGGATCTTCTTGCAAGCAATATGTTCAAAATGGAAACCTGTACATGTACCGTATCATTGTTCCTTGAAGCAGCATTGTGGCCATAAATCTTCTGTACTCAAGATTTTACTCCTTGGTTGCACATAGTCTAGGTGTGACATTAGTTTATAACCTGCACTACAATATAGTTTGAGCTTTAGAGTTGCCATATATGCATGTGATACAACAAACAAATATTTGAATTTGATATGTGAATGGGATAGGAGACCAGTTCAATTTGACAACAGAACTCTGATTGAATGTGGGATGCTAGAAACTTCCTTGTCGATTGGTTGCAAAAATAACAAGTGCACCCACCTAGACTCAAGAATGAGTTTGCAATTCATGGGAGCACCCAACTCTTGGGTTGCAGTGCCTGAGACTCAGTGTTAGGTGCAATGTCAAGTTCTTTGGAACCTCTGTTTCATAGGTAAATTGTGCTTGTAATTCTTCATGTGAAGGTAGAGGAAGAGTTCTCGTCCTGCCATTGCAAAAACTTTTGCTTGTATTGCATAGTACAGTTGTGGGTTAATTGTCAGGTGAAATATATTTTATTTCTGGGTCACATTTGGTGGCCATTGTGTTGTTAGCCTTTTGTAAATGAAATACCTTAATGGTCAAGGATTTCTTGCCGTCTCTCGCTAGCCAGTGATCATCTGGGCAGATTTGTTGGACTTTCCACTATCTGTAAATCTTTTAGGGGGTTTCTTTGAGTGTGTTTCTAATAGGTAGAGGGTGTCCTTTATGAGTCTACAAAATGTTCATGCCCTCTTCATGATATACTTGTGATCTGAACTAGCATGAATGTTTTGAAGATTTGGTAGCAAGTACACTTTTTTCAGTTTGGCACACATCTCAACATTGTGTAGATGTGGAAGTTCCCTTTGGGACAAATGAAGGTGAGCTTTCCATAATGAACTTCAAAGTAGTGCTGAATTTTCAAGTCATTTGCTTTGATGCATTTGATGTCATTGCAATTTAAGTCAAGTGAAGTTGGGTGAGATTAAAAGAAAACTACATGTTTTGAAATGATCATTTATAATTTGGAGTTCTTTTCTTAAATGATTAAGCACAAAATAAAAAATACTTTCCATGACAAGATTATGGATTGCGTGTGACAGAACTTACAAAATACTACATGACTATTTAGATTAATAATTAAGTCAATTGCAAAGAATTTCCTCTTTCTATACATAACTTTTGCGCCTCTTCTACAACTCAATGAAGTTTGAGCACATTTCAAATTTGTGAAAAGAAAACATTCGTCGAGGGTTATAAAAGCATCTAATGCATGGCAGTTCCAAGTTCTTGTGACAAGTTCAGGTCTAACATCAAAAAACTTATTCAACACAATATTGAGTATTTGTAGCTACTACAAATTCCCTAATCTTTGTTGCAGCTTCGAAGCTTGATTTCAAACTTGGCATGTCCTGATTTAATAAGTGGTTTGTGGGGAGGATGAATCTCACCCAACTGATCTCACCCATACTGAGCACGGCTGGAGATTGGGTGAGGATCACATACTGAGCATTGTTGGAGATGCTCGGAGTTCGCTAGATGTTCATTAAAACCAATTCAAAAACAAGAACATACAATTGTAATCAAAACTGCACTTATTACATGTATTAAAGGTGCAAATTGAGAAAGTTTTGGATGATGGGTTGCAATA
>Ga0209208_10009989_pt1 | contig 12410 bp, 10 predicted proteins | sample S1TSphfallax_3_FD_187694 | JGI IMG/M metagenome (GOLD analysis project Ga0209208, IMG submission 187694) | Host-associated microbial communities from peat moss isolated from Minnesota, USA - S1T2_Fd - Sphagnum fallax MG (SPAdes) (version 2) | ecosystem: Host-associated > Plants > Peat moss >...
AGGGTGTGCCTACTGTGAAGACTCTCTGTACATAGGAAAGTGGCAACAAAGTCCCCCCATGAGCTAAATAGTGGTTGAGGATTGCCAATTTTTCTTTTGCTGACAACTGCAACTTGCATTGAGCAATTACCACTGAAAGTTTGCTATTGGATTATGTATGCTATGGGACCATGCAACAGTCTGCAATCTTGTGGAAAGATTGGCAATAAAGATTAGAAGGTTTCCTTCAATTACAAGTCTATGGGGTGGTTTATTGTTTATAATTTATACTTGAATGTTTGGGCCATAGCCCATGGAAGGTCATTGTACATCCCTCTTGGGATGAGACCAGAGCAAAGCCCACCTGCCTTTGTTCCTACTGTAAACCTTAATGGGACAATAAAAGAGATGATATGACACCTCACATCATCTCATTTATATACTGCTTAGTTCAACTGGCTTCCACTTAAGGGTGGTGGAGAGTACCATTGTGGGGAAAGCCACCAAATGTTTCATCCAACTTCACATTTTGAAAAATAAAACTTCGTAGTAAATTGGAATAAATTATTGAGTCTTGATATTTTGGCAGCCACAGTCTGCCATGAATTCCATGAGGCCTATCCATTTGTGCCATGTGTTATTCTGTGTAAGTATTTCATCGTTTGTGCCATGTATGATGCTATGTAAGAACTTTGCAAGAACCATTTGCTTGTACTGTGGCCTGGAACTGCCCTTGTGTAAAAAACCCTAATGAGGAGCCCAAGGCATTATCAACCAATCAGCAGGTTTACATTTTGATAGGCCATGGCCCAAGTGAACTTTGGGTTCAACAAGGTGAAATCAATCAACTTTGCCACCTCCCAGTAGTTGCAGCCACCATATCTTGCACAATATTAAGTTACACCTGACTTTTCTTGCAGGCAGAGAGGAAACTTTAAACTTATCTTACAGTTTTGAAAGAAGTTTCACAAATTGAAAAAGCAACTGTCAAACCTGTTTTCAAAATAATTTATTGTTTCACAAAAAGTGATGATTATCGACAGCAGGTATAGCAAGGAAGTTAACATAAAGTTCTGGTTGTTAAAATAATTTATTGTTTCAACAAAAAGTGCTGATTCTCAAAAGCAGGTATGGCATATCCATTTTTATCATAATGTTCCAGTTGCTATCAGTCACAGGTACTATAGAGTCCAAGGAGAAACTGCAAACCAGCCACCAACAAGATAGGAATTGGCAAATACAACCCAACTACATATGAAGTCAACAAAGAAAACACAAACACCACAAGCAACAGGACCTGACAAGTACAGTGGCAAGTAATGAACATCTTCAGTTGTCTTCAATACCTCAAACAAGTTCTCAACTTCTAAGTCGTAAGTAACCATTGTCATTGCTATCTTCAATACCTCAAACAAGCTTTCAAAGAAGTTGAGAAATCAGGGCTACACTTTAGGGGTTCAAAACTGCAAAGTCCAAAGTTCCCAGGGGCTGAAAACTGTAAAGCACCTTACTAGGGTGTCCCTATGCATTTTGTATGTTTTGATGCTTCAACATGAGCTTTCGCAATTTCATGTCTTTCATGTCAGGCACGGCCCTATTCTCCCTGAGTGTTTGGAGAAAATCTTGACTGCCACTGACTATTCTGTGCTGATCACAATTGCCAAGACCTTCACATGCAATAGCCATAGAGCAAATTGTCCAATACATTGGACAATGGACAACATCATAATTACTTAATTTAGTGCAACATAACCATCATCTCTGCAATGCCATTGGCTGATCTCACATAGGTTAGAGTCCATATGCCATGAGGGGCACACTGCATGATTTGGCACTGTCATAACCTGTGTCCAGGATTGCTGGGAGATGCTGCAATTGGCTATTTTTAATAACCCTTGTCAATTCTGTCTGCTCCGGTGAGGACAGATGAATGCTCATTGCTCTGAAACAATAGGTTTGCTTTGGGAACCAGCTCAAGCAGCCTGGTTACCACACACAATCTCACTTCTCCCACAGCTCAATTATATGCACTTACCAAGCAGCTCTCACTGGTTACCTAGTAAATTATATCACAATGAACAGACATTTTGGACAGTGGGAAAACAAAGTGTATGACTACTCAATGTAATGCAACAAGGTGTGACATCAACACACATTTGTACACTGAAAAAACATCACAAATGATTACTTCATGTAATGTCACAAGATATGACATTGACACATATTTAGACACTGGAAAAACAGTGCACATAGTTGCTTCAGATAATCCAACAAGACATGACATCAACACACATTTGAATACTGAAGAAGACAATACACATTGCTACATATGACCTACACACACATCTGTCATGTGAAGGTTTTGATTCCATTTGACTGTTGTTGACACTTTCAGAGGAATCACAACATGAGAATCCATATGAATAGTTGAAGACATATAAACAACTTCACACAATAGGACTATGAGGTAATCTTTCTTTGCAACTCTTTGAAAGGATGCGGTAAAGAAGTGAGATAGTAAGAGTTTTCACAGGACAAAGCCAAAGTGCTCATGATCTCTAAATTTGAAACCCTAATCCATACAGCAACTAGCAGCCATGTTCTAGGATGATGTGCATTGCATTTCAGAGTTGCCAAGCAGTAGAGGAATGTCAAGAATTCCACAACAAATGGACCACTTTACTCTTGCAAACCCAACAATTGCCTTGATCATTAAGCACTACTGCTCATAGTTGGTCCCAACATGATCAACAGGTGGGAATACAGCGAAATAGCTGTAGAGATTTCTGTTTCTGCTGCAGCAAAGCCTATAGGAAGAACATTCTAATCCAGGAAGGAGACTACTCTTATAACCGCAAAAAGTTACTCTCCTGGTGGTGACATCCATACCCTTTCTTCTACCTCCCTCAAATCCAGAATACATGTCTGTTGAACAGAATGAAGATACACTCAATAGCATGGCTGACAGAAGAGTTATGGGATTGAAAACTATGCAGGTGATGCTGGATGATGAGTTTGAAACAGCGAGGAATGAAAGTTGTTAGAGAGAGATGTGATGAGGATTGAAAGTTGATATGAAATTGATAGGGTTTCTTTCAGTTTATCTCCTATTTGTCAGTAAAATCATGATGTGAATGGTCATATCAAGGACCCTTGCTTCTCTACAAAAAGCAGAGAGAAGGTGCGAACATATAGGGTACGGACAATATTTACTGAAGAAAATTGTGAAAGGGTATTGTCAGAACACTCATCGAGGGGGTAGGCGAGGACCAATTACAGAATGCTTGGATGGTCTAGTAGTGTAGGAGATGGGAGGTGTGTCCTTGGATATTGCTTCCTGCTCAGCCAAAGCCCGAGTAGCTTCTGCTCTCCATTCTGCCTGCCGCTGTGCTTCTGCAGTTGGCAACCCTAACTGCCATGCCCATCCTCAAAACCACCCCCCATCCAAACACATTGCCTTGGTTAAGGGGCTGAAGAAGTGCTTCTCATCACCATCTTCACAAGAGTTGAGCACTTCTCCATGCTGATAAGTCAACCAGAATGGCATGCAAGATGACCGAAAAAAACATTTATAGGCATTTCAGATCCAACAATGCAGGAATGAAGCACATACAGCTTAAGATGAGAAGGGGCTTACCGACTACCATGTAAGGGGTGAAGAATTCAGAAGACACTATGGGACATTGGAAGACTTACCGCAACACGAAATGCATCCATTCGAGCAACTTCTCGCTCTTCAATTGTTGCAAGCTTGTTTCCTGCTGCAATTGTCCTCTCCAATCTCTACCAGATTGAAACCTTATGCTTTAGAAACCTTATGATAAATAAAAGAAAGATTGTCCTATAACCATGATGCTGGAAATACCCCCAGCCATGTGCAACAAGTGGTTCAATCAGCTGTCCAGAACTTCTGAAGATGCCAACTACTTTTGGTTACACTAATACACTAATACACAACAATGTTTTGGTGAGCAGCTACTAGCCGGATAAACTTAATTAAAAGCTTTTACTAGCCACAACATTTGTATCAAGCACCAACCCAGATGGCATGATGGGAATTTTTTTGGTGATGCTCTTGGGACCTCCAACCAAGCAAGCACTTTTCATAGATCATTAACAATCTGCTTTCAAAAAAAAATGTTGTACCTTTTTTTCAGCTCGGAGTTTCTTCTTGGCCCTGCCTTATCAAAAACACAGCCTCCATCAGAGTAGACAAATAGTCCGCAAAATATGCCAAAATCATGTCCATTGACTCCAGATGCAAGCTAATAGAGCTTTGAACCAGTCAGACAGGCATGGTTTGTACCTCCAATCAACAGCACCATAGAGCCTCTGCATCTCTGCTTGCTCATCTCTTGCTCTTTGTAGCTCCCCACTTGCCAACCTTGCCTGCGTTAAACAAACATTGTATTGGTCCATGCAGTCACTGAAGTTACTCCTAGATAACTGATACATTCTTAGCCAAATCTGGATGTGGACAGAAAAGACAGATAGAATCTTGAGAAGTTACCACACAGATATCCTTATAAGCATCAAAAACTCTCCATATTTGAAATTTTACTCCACCTGGATAGAATTTGTGAGATGACCTCATTGTAAGGTTAGATGTGAATACCTTGACCAACGGAAAAAGACCTTAACAATTGACATATAAACTGAACTGGCATAGTGGGAGAGAGTATCAAATGTCCTTCACTAAGGTACAATGAGAGTGATAGTATCCTTTGGTTTCCCTGAGGTCTGAAGTTACTGGATGTCAAAACAGATCATAACATACAACTGGAAGTTTCTGGTAGGATGAATGGTACCTTTCAGGTAATTAAAAACAAGTCCTTAGAGCTATTCAACCTCCAATTTATATCCACACTTCTGTTGAGGGCAGACACCAGGAAACACAAATAACAGGAGGAAGGGGGAAGGTTGCAAGCAAAGCAGGGCCTCCCAGAAGAAGAGACAAAACTTTTGTAGTCACAGGTGCAGGGTGAGACCAAGTAGCTGTAAATTGTAAACATCTTAGTCAGGAGGCCACTTTTAATTTGGCTGCACAATAATGGTACCTACACAATGTCCAATCTCAGATATGTGTAGTGTAGGCAGATCTGGACCCAATATCCAATCTTGACCTTGTTTGGAAATTTTTAGTAAGAAGTGAAGCTAAAACCAACATTGGAAATCTAGGAATTTGAAGGAAAACTGATGACCAGAGGTTCCATCATTTAAAAATGAGACAAAGAAGGAACTGAAAGTTCCCCTCAAAACCTGGAGCCAAACAACACTGGATTGAACGGATCACTTGCTGTTAACAATCAAAGGAAACAAGGAGGCGGAAGCACCTCAACTATGAAGGGTCAAGGAAAGATACCCATGAACTGTGGCACCAAATTTCAAGTCATTTGCTACTGCTCCCTCACTTTCTACTCACTCAAGACTCCTATCATTTTCATGAGCACATGCAAGAGCCTCAGTTGCTGCCAACCAAGCAGGAACATATACCAAACCATTAGTGTTGACTTAGGAAGACCAGGCTTCCACAGCCATGCACACTTGTCACTCATGTCCATAACAGTTCCTCAGAAATTTAGGATGCTGAGCAAGGAGAAGGTTCATGTGTACGCTAAGCAAAACAATTGCTTCAGCTTGGATAGCAGAGGATATTGTCCTGAGTAAGGAGAACCTTCATGTGTGTGCAAAGCCAAAAACTTGCTTCAGCTTGGCAGCAGAGGAGACTCCAAGTTCAGAACTGTAACCTCAAGCTTAACAGATTGGTAGTATGAAGAAAGCACCAACAGATCAGTAGCTTCAAGGAAAGCACTAAGACAGAGAAGACTATCTCAAAACAACCCAAGATAATAAACACTCACCATACTCTACAATGCCATAGCCTTGTGTGAATAGAACCTGCACCCCAGTTTGCATGTGAAAGTGTACAAGGTGTAGCAGAGAGAGAGAGAGAGAACCTTGGCCAGCTCTGCATTACGCCTGATCAATTCCTTTTGCTGCTCTTGTGCGTCCATTGTAGCCTGTTTCCAAACAAAAACAAAAACAAAGAACACAATCCTGTGCATGAAACCTCTGCTTCTTGCTTACACCCTCAAAAGCCTCTTGCTGATCAGCGACAGGTCAGAATGATGGATCTTGCAAATTATACACACCTGAAGTTGTGTGCGAGGAGCTGATCTCAGCAAATCCCTATCTGGATTTGAAATGACCTCAGCCAACTTTTCTGTGGACCTTTGTTTCCCCCCTTCGTTTTGGTGCTTTCTGTGCCTCTCTTTCCGGTTCTGCCTTTCCTTCTCCCTGTCTCTAGTTTTTCTACGACTACCATCAGTATCTTTGTCTTTTTCACTGCTCCTTTGTCTTCTTTTCTTCTCTTTTGACTTGGAGGTCCTTCCCAACTTCTCTCTCTTCCTTGCAACTTTCTTTTCTCTGCTACCTTTTGATTTGTTCCTCCTGTGACATCACCAGCCAAAACCTCAACACCATCAGCGTAATGCAGATGGTAGAGTAGAGAAACTTTTCCCTCTAAAGACGGTTCAATATGCACCTACACACAATCTGTGACACTGCTCGTGTACAAAATTCAGAAAGAGTCGTTGAATCTCTGGAACAAATTTCTAGGTCGGCATCCAGAGGTAGCGAAAATGTTGTCGGTGCATGCTTACGGTTGTCAGCTGCCTTTGACAATCGGATCAATCTTTGTTGCAGTGTTAACATTCGACAGAAAAGCAATTCATTCCCTGATTCTCAATGCACAAATTGAAGAACAAAAAATACTCGTGCAAGGTCGCGAACGATCTCACTCAAGATCTCTTAGCACAGTGGTTGCAACACGAGAGAAGAGACTTAGGGTACCTTGTTACATCTTTTGCTTCCGAAGCCGAGGAATCTAAGGACGATTCATTTGTAGTGCTGCAAGACGATCTCTGATCAGAATATTTTCGTCTTTTCGCCTTCCTCAAATCTGCAGTATCAGAATCAGAGGAAGATGGCCCAGAGGAGGAGCTTCCGTCTGCTTCCATCTCACTACAGGAAACATCTGACCTATTGATTATTTCCCTCTTTCTCCCGCCGCCGCCGCCGCCGCCGCCGCCGCTGTAAGGTCTTGATGCTGCGGCGCCATTAGAGTCGAGTTTGGATTGACGACGACTGCTTCTGGAAGAAGATTTGTGGTTTATCCTTGAGGAATCTTTAGTTGTTGGAGTCACATAACATCCAATATGCTGCTTCATATCCAACTGAGCATCGCCGGAGCCATTCTTCTCCGGAGACAAACAGCCGGACGACTTCATCATCCTCCACACAAATCAACATCAACATTTGCATCTAGGGTTTGCAAATTCTGTTTCGAGAGCAAACCAAAAGCTTTCGGAGGAGTTGTCAATTGACCAGCGGCGAAAGAACACAGACGATTCTACAAATACAACAAATGAACTGAATAGAGGCGTGTGAACGACGACGATGCAGCAGCAAAGCGCAACCCCTCGCACACATGCACGCATGCAAGCGAACAAGCAAGCACGCAGGTCCGACCGCCGCCTCCTCTCCTCAGCAACCAACCATGCAGCGCGGTTAACCGCAACACTTAACGAGATGTCACAGAATTGTCAAGTCGCTCTGGATGACAATCCTTTCACGTTTTCATTCTTGGAAAATGTCTGCGTTTTGCAACTCCATTCTTGTTTTTGTATATAAACACTGAATTCGCAATCAAATATCACAACATGCAATATGTAAATTTGTATCTCAAAATTTTCTTCAAAATTAGTTTCAAAATGTTGTGTAAATATATCGTATAACATAACATACCCGTCGCATTGTGTAAGTGTTAATGCCTAACCTCGATGTGTATGTGTAAAACCATGTATAGATCCATTTTAAGCTTAGTAAAAAACCATGATTTGCACTTATCATATAAATTTGGGCAAGTCTATGAAAAAAATAATTAAAAAACGAAGAAGATGCTTTCAAGATTTAGAGTTTGTCAATTGAACTTTTGTCCAATTGGATCAAATTACACTAAAATGCATAACTTTGAAGGAAAACAAATTCTTAATCTCATTGTTGGTGACCTTCCTTAATAAATAACCAAAAGGAAAAAAACATGAAAAAAAAATTAAAAAAAACACTTACACATCAGACAAGGTAATGAAAGACTAAATTCCAAAAATGGCAGCATAAATGTAAATCATTTCCGCTTACAATTCTCAATATCCAAACTGTTGAGATATCTCTTAGTTTTTATTATCTCATATCAGGAAACACAAACTCTTTAAGGAAGCTTTCATTTGTCAATATCCAATCTGTTGAGATCTGTCTTAGTTACTATTATCTCGTAACAGGAAACACAAGTGAGAAATTGTGAGATTTTGTACAAAAAATTAAATCGCTTCCCTTTGGAAAATCACAGGTGTATATGAATCAATATAATTCATCTCCTCCCTCTGCTGCATGGCACTGCCAAGCTATTTTGGTGCATTTCTAAAGCTGTCCAAGTGCCTTTGCACAAATCATCAACAATCGAATCCAAATGAAGTTGATGCTTTTATAACCTCATCAACTTCAACAGAAAACATCCATTACAGTACATTCCACATGCTCATATTAATCTAATCTAGAATCCCATTCTGTAACACTTTGTTGGAGACTAGGAAAAGCAGGCTCATCATGAACTGTGACAAAAACATACTCTCCAAGTTCCATGTGATTGCTAGTTTGGAGTCGACTAATTACAGGAATACATGGACATGGTGGTTTGGTAACTTGACGTAGCATATGCAAGTCCATTTGTTTGCACATATGTGTTTACTACTTTCAGCATTTATTTACACCATGATTCCACAAAGCAGTTACATTGAAAGGAGAAGCTCATACATTTTAAAAGACTTCACAAAGTGTTTGGGTTCAGGCAAATTTTATTTCCTTATTTGGCAATCACAATTTGAATACTGGGCCATGTTCAAAGAACACAACACACTACTACTTGCAGTTCTCTCTCAAAATCAAATTTGAGCACTTGTGACACAAACTCTTATGTGCTACCCAACTTGGGTGGTGAATTACAAGGACTAGGAAGTCCTATTAGATTGTCAGTTTTAAGTATGTGGTTAGATGGACATTACCTATTAGCACAACTGATCATAGATGTGCTCCACTGCGCTGTGCCAGGTATACTGCTGTGTCTAGAGAGTGAACAACACCCACTACAATATGAGAAGTATGCTGGCAAACCACATTTCAGCTACCACTTTGAAGGTCAGTTATGAGAGACCATATGAATGCAATGCCACTGACAAAAACAAGTTTCACCAAAACCTCTAGTTGCAAATTTAGGGCACCTTTTCCTCAGGCATGAGATAGTGCTCATTTAAATTAAAAGACTATGAAGGTCCTAGCATCTTGGTTGGATCAACCCATTCATCAAACTCCTCAGAAGTCAGTGCCCCAAGTGCAAGTGCTGCTTCCTGTACATGGAATCAAGCCCAAACCCTTGTGAGCAAGAAGAAGCATTTGTTGCTGCTAGCTAAGTCGAACAGATCAGTATTAAGGATCTCCCAGGCTCTACAAAGCCATGCATGCATAATTTACAGGAGTGACTGCTTCAATTCCTAAAGCATTACATCCCATCAAAGTCTATGAGCAAACCAGACACAGAATAAACAAAAGATACAAGCATACTTTGTCTAGGGGAACCTGTTGAAAGTACTCACCTTGAGAGTTGTCCCTTCTTTGTGAGCCTTCTTTGCACAGGCTGCAGCCTTGTCGTATCCAATTTTCTGCAGATGAGTGTAACGTAATTAGGATACAAAGGTCAGGAAAACATCATTAAAGAAGATCTGATCTGTGGCCTGCTGTAAACCATGCACCATGGGTTTGATGAACAAAAATTACTTTAGTGAGCTTCCATGTAATGGTTCTAAGGGTAAATGTGCCATGAACATGGTAGGGAATGGTTTACATATGACACTGTAGCACTGAGACTGACTGAATTGAGTGTCTCCATCAGATGGTAGAGTCCTCCAAATAGCTATTATATTGAGCAATAGTGCAACCAAGATAGCAAATTCTGAATTCCTCAAACAGCATGTGAAGGGGAACATGACCTAGTCCAAATATGCAACATGCCAAGTAGTGAAGAGATCAACTCACAGGATTCAGTGCTGTCACAAGCATCAGTGACTGCAATTCAACAAAGGTTCCACAATTGACCCAGTTGTCAGAGACATATCACCTCAGGCAACCAAACCACTGAGGACAGATATTGAAGAAGGATGTTGATTAAATGTGAACATATCCCTATTGTGAAGTTACAGCAAAGAAATCAGCTCAATGTGAATATGTGAATGCTGAGAACAGTTCTCTTCTTCTCCAGGGGGAGACTTCCACAGGATTATCCTTTTGAGGCATTCACTAATAATAACTGTTCTAGACTGGGTACTCCAGCTCTGTGTCTATGGGGATGAGGAAACTTGACTGGACATCTGCACCCCAGTGTCCAAGTCAGAAGACATTGACCTGAAATGACTTTTACCATGTACAAGTACAGACTTCAAGTTAGGTGTGAAAATTTCAGGCTGGAATCCTCTTCCATAACACCTTACAAAATATCAAAGGAACCCGGAAGTTAGAGCATACCTCACGCATGATCTGGGAAATACGGGCATGATTTGCCTTTATCCCCACAACACAATTTTTAGTGAAGGACTCAGCTCCATCTCCAATCAGCCTCATTGACTGCCATGTGCACCCTAGCCCATGAGATATGCAAGCAGCTAAAAGACCCAATTTAAGACATAGACCATCAACCTGTTTGCAACAAAAGTCACTGCAGTACTAAGCATGCTCAAACTCTCTCCCTGATACACTCCATATATCCTATGAGAAAAGAGAATTGGTAACCTGTAGCCTATTGCACATATAATTTGCATCCAACAGATTCAGTACTATTAACTGTCAGGCAGAACCTCTCTGCTTTCTTGGCTGCTTCTGTTTCTTTGTAAATTTTTCCCAGTTCTTCATGAGCAAGATGTTTTCTTCATTCACCATGCAGCAGCAGCAGTATAGCCCCATAGAAAGAAATGGACAAACAAGGCAGAAAGGAAGAGCACCTGAAGCAATGAGCTAGCAATCAAAGGCTTGAAGACATTGAGCTCAAAGTGTCCATTGGAACCTCCAATAGTGAGGGCCACATTGTTCCCTATCACCTGCATACATGTCATATACCAAATAATCATTCAACCAGCTGCTGCAGCATTGCAATTCCTTTGGGTCTGCTTTCCTATAACACTGAGAACCAAAGGTGAAACCACACCTGATGCATTGTACCCAAATACATCCATATGATTGCAGAGAAAATTCCACAAAGACACTTTGAAGGTAACTAAGCATTTTCATAACCTTGAAAGTGTTACATAACAAGTTTCAGACCATCAGCTTCATTGTGAATGGCAGTGTCTAACTGCCATTACTGACCATTGACTTCATCAGCTCCTGTCAATGAATGAAATTATAAATTTCATAAGAATAGAGAAATCTCCATTCTCATGATGAAGAAGCAACAGCAAGGTTAACTCTTCCTCAGGAAGGCACAGAAAGAACCAAACAAGAACCAAACAAGGGAAGACAGAAACAAACAAAAAACAAAAAATACACACCGGTATGAACAAAAGTGCCAGTCTCACACCTGTTCAGGGACCATCAACAGTAGTATGTATGATAGTGACTTAACTACCACAACTTCTGCACTGACTTCATCAGCTCCCTACAGTGGGTAAAGGTCGCTGACGAGCACCAACCTACGAACTGAGTTTCTGCTGCAATTCCAGAAGCAATGGGAAGACTCAGCCATACTACTGGCTAGCAACAGACCACAACAACAATGACAAGACAAAGAACCAAAGAAAGAAAGGGAAAAGAAAAACTAATGGAAAGGACAAACAGGGAAAGACTAAGAACAAGTGGGCTTACAAGAAGCTCCCCACTTACAAGACCTGAAGCAAAATCATTCTGAAAATGCCAAAAGTGGAAATTTCAAACAGGAATTTTTCTTTAAGAAAAAACCCTCTAGTTCTCTTTAGAAGAACTTTTAAAGGGTAGCCTTTTGCCTTCAGAAAGGCAATAAGACTGACCATCTGGAAGACAAAAAAATTCTTACAACTACAAAGTCTCAAGAATCTGTAAAACTGACTATTGATAACCCCCAGCTTTGCAGTCATTGAGATATTGGAATGAACATTAGGCATTCTAATCCTTTCAATACCTGCATACTCTGGTTGAGAGTGTTTGTCAAAAATGTCACAGGATAAACCTTGAGGACTTTGTCTCACAGCTAGATCCAAGAAATTACCAATGAATGAAATTAGTACACGATTATCTGCTCAAAACTTAGGGGAAACATTTACACAAAATCTATGTCCCAAGTTTCTATTGCATTA
>Ga0209208_10009990_pt1 | contig 12408 bp, 12 predicted proteins | sample S1TSphfallax_3_FD_187694 | JGI IMG/M metagenome (GOLD analysis project Ga0209208, IMG submission 187694) | Host-associated microbial communities from peat moss isolated from Minnesota, USA - S1T2_Fd - Sphagnum fallax MG (SPAdes) (version 2) | ecosystem: Host-associated > Plants > Peat moss >...
AGCGCCGCCGAAGCGTTGGGCCGTGAACTCGCGGCGCGACGGATTGGGCTGATCTACGGCGGCGCCCGCGTCGGGCTGATGCGCGCGGTCGCCGAGGCCGCGCTCGAAGCGGGCGGCCACGTCGTTACCACTGTTACTGTTGGCCAACTTAGCTTTCTTGACGATCTTGCCGTACGCCACCGTCAACTGGTCGTTCATGATGTACCCGCCTGCTGTGACACTGGGCCGAGCAATGGGCGGAATGACCAGCATAGCCCGCATGATCATGTCTTTCGGTTTCGTGTACGAGTCGAAGCCCATCAACTTAGCGTCTTCCGGACTGATCAGACTGAGGATGGCGAAGACCTCGTTGATGTCGGCCGGTTGGTAGACGGCGTCCTTGCTGATCTTCCCGTCGGCGTTAGGAAAAGCGTATAAGATGACCCCCGATTCCTTGACGTCTTTGGTCGTAAACTTCGGGTTCCGTTCACAGTGGAGGATAGGCCCGCCGGGTAACTTCGGTTTGTCAGAGAAACACTCTGTATTCGTGCTGACCAACTCCCCGATGGTCTTCAACCGCTTGTTGCCCGATAATTTGAAGAGACCCTTATCCAGCATCTGCTCCTTCGTAATCTTCAACCGACCACAGTTGTTGCAGACACAGTTCAAGACCAGGACGATCGTTCGGATGTAACACGGGTTATAAATCGGCGTGTTGTGGAAGTCGATTAAGCCGTAGTGACCTGGACAGTCTGGTTTTCGACAGTTCTCGCACGGCGTGATCGTCGACACCGTGCCCATACGGGCATCGTTGACACAGCCGGGCTTGGAATCGAGGGAATGGTCGTTAATCAAGATGTTTTTACTGATGGCGACCATGTCCTCGTAGCTGAAGAGGGAGATCTTCGACTGAATGATCGTTAACGTATCCATCTTCCGGTCCCGCTTCGCGTCCGCGAGCATAGCTTCCTTGACGTCTTTCAGTTTGGGTTTCTTGGCCTGGTTGACCTCCCGTGTTAGGGCGGCGATAGCCGCGAACGACTTACCCGTTCGGCTAAGCCCGGTCTTCGATCCACTGACTTCCGTCGATGGACTGGATCGATTTTGAAACGGTTTTAGCGCCGCCAACGTTCTCCGAGGATTAAAGACGTTGTCTGATCCACTGCCAGTTGCCATTCGACCACCTTTCTGATAGGAGATAAAACAGTCCCTGATCAATTAACCCTTTTAGACGCTGAAAGGTTTAAAGGTCCTTGGCGTACCCTTTAGTGACGCTCCTCTCCGGAGAAGGTAGATCGTTAAAAACTGAAGTTCAGTTGTTAAAAGGTAAAGATGTCCAGTCTCTTTCCCCGAAACGTAATCGACGGCCCGTCGACATGGACCTGCATTCTGGATGAAGCGGCCGTCGAAGCCGCGGTGGACCGGTGTGCCAAAGCGTTGAACGAAAAGTTTATCTTCTATACTGGGGGTTCCCCTGAGGGTAGGGGTTCCTACCCCCAGAAGGATACAGGGCCCCCGATCCTCTTACCCATCTTGAGAGGGGCCGTCTACTTTGCCGTCGACTTGTCTCGTAAACTCCTCTTCGATCACAAGATCAGTTTTATCGAAGTCTCCTCGTACGGTAACCGATCGGACGCCGATGCGATTCACTGTCAGACTATCGGAAATTATTTGTCGGATCAGCTGACCGGACGGGATATCATCATTATCGATGAACTGTTCGACCGGGGAGAAACCCTGCAGTATGTGACCGATCTGGTAAGAAAAATGGACATCAAATCGATAACAACCTGTACAGCCATGATCAAAGGGAAGGAGCGACCTTCTTCCATCCGATGTCCGGACATCTACGGCGTTGTCGTCCCTGACGTCTGGTTGGTCGGCTACGGTTTGGATGATCGGGGGACGAAACGGGAGTTGAAAGCCGTCTATGCCCTTCCCGGTTAACATCGAAAAATTTAATTTTATTAGAAAATCAGGAAAATAATTGATTTTTAGCTTTCTTCGTCTTTTTTTTAAACGTTTAAGATGAAGAAAGAAATTCTGACTTATCTAGATTCTTTACCTGAAAACACGAAAAGCTTAGACATTTCTCATACAAACTTAACGTCTGAAGATTTAGAAGCCGTTATCGCCTATGTGATCGAAAAAGATTGGCCGTTACGATTTTTCTGTTTTTCTGATAATTTAGTAACGGAGATCCCTGCCTCGTTAGGTAAGCTAAGTAAGTTACAATACCTTTACTTTTATAACAACCAAGTAACGGAGCTCCCCGATTCGTTAGGTCAGTTAAGTAATCTACAAAAACTAAACTTTTCTTATAACCAAGTATCAGCGATCCCCGAATCGGTAAATAAGATGAGTAATTTACGAAGGCTTGAGTTTTATAACAACCAAGTAACGGAGCTCCCCGATGCGTTAAGTAACCAAATAAGACAGTTACCGAATAGTCTACAAAACCTAAGAAATCTAAGGATTCAACCATTTTCCGAATGTAGCTTAATCGGGAAGGAAACAGGGATCTAACCTTCCCGACTTCCATCATCTTATAGAATTAAAAGAACTGTACCTGAAAGGTAATCGTCCGGTTATCCTAGCATTTAAAAATATTCTCTGCATCATGGATAGTAAGCTTACTATCCATAAAAATTGATAAAAAAAATTATCAATACCCTTCTCAATCTCAGTTTTACAAGCAAAATGGAGCCTATCGTTGATGAACAGAGCCGTCTTTTGGCTATCCGCCTTAATTTGGCTGATCTGCCTGATGATACGCTGAGTCTTAATCTGATAGGGAAAAACTTGATAGATTCGGATCTGATCACCTTGGATACCTATATCGGGCAACGGGGTTGGAAGATCCAGAAGTTACATCTGACAGATAACCTGTTGACCCGAGTCCCGATCTTTAGAAATCTTTCTCATCTGCGAGACTTGTACGTAGATAGCAACAAGATTACGGAAGTTTCCGACCTATCAACTTGTCCCAAGCTGATCAATCTGAACCTCCAGAATAATCTCTTGCGTCAAGTTCCCCAGCTAGTTCTTCCGAACTTACGTTCGCTCAAATTAAGCTCTAACCAGCTTGACGACATAACGGCACTGGCTGAACTTACGACGTTAGAAAAGGTCGATCTCTCCATGAATAATCTCCTATCGATCCCGGTTTTATTTCTCCCTCGTCTAACCGTGTTGAGATTGGCGGATAATAAGCTCCCAGAATTTCCTGATTTGGTTTCTACGCCTAATTTAGAAATCCTTGACTTATCCGGAAATCGGCTAACGTCTATTCCGAACTTTACCTGTTTTTTCCGATTAAAAAACCTTCTTCTGATGAAAAATCGTCTCTCGTCTATCCCTCTCTGGTCAAATCTACCTTCCCTGGAAAATTTATTGGTAAACGATAATCTGATCACTGAGATTCCGGATCTTAATTTACCCAAATTGAGACTCCTTGATCTGGGATATAATTTTCTCAAAACGGTCCCCGATTTTACAGGCTTGCCTAATCTTAAGCGGATTAATCTAACTGAAAATCAGCTCCTGACCGTTCCTCCATTCTCATGTTGTCTTAATCTGACTGAACTTTACGTTCGAGATAATCTCTTGACGGAAGTTCCCCCGTTTTGTCTCCCAACTTTGGAGATCTTGAACCTAAGTCAAAACCGTTTGACAACCGTTCCACCTTTCCCCGGTTTACCCAACTTAAGACTACTCGTTCTTCGGTTTAACCTGTTGAAAGAGGTCCCAGATTTTGTTCTGCCTAAACTTAAGAGATTAGTTTTATCAGAAAATCATCTGAACCGCGTGCCTGATTTTTCAGGCCTGCCTGAATTAAAAACGTTTATCTTGGCCAAGAATCTGATAACAGAAATACCGAACTTTTCGCACCTAACCGAACTGAACTACCTGATGTTGAGTGACAACTTGTTAAAGGAGGTTCCAGATTTTCACCATCTTCGACGTCTTAAGACTCTCCTGCTGAATAAAAACTTTTTAACTGGCTTGCCATCTTTTTCTTACCTGTTTGCTCTGACCCAACTCTGTATCTGTTGCACTCAGATCCGAGATGTTCCCACTCAATTTAAGCATTTGGCGTGCCAAAAGTGGAATTCTTCTGTATCACTCGACAAAAAGTAAGTGGTGAAATGGTCGACAAGGAACCTTCATCAATGTAAAACGTTTTACATTTATCAACTTAAAAATCAGGAAAATAACTGATTTTTATTGGAAAATCAGGAAAATAACTGATTTTTACTTTTGCAAAGATCAGTAATAGATCTCTCATTTCAAAGAGTTTTTGAAAAATGTACGTAAACAATGTTTTTCTCGCTGAACGTCTCCGTAAAGTTCGGAAAGACCGGATCTTTTCTGATTTAATCCGGATCTTCCGGAAGTTTGAAGTCGACGGAGTTATCGTTCTGATATCTGATACTGACAGCACTGTCGGTACACAAAGTTTTCTCGACGTCTTTATGGATATGATCTTGTGGCAAGCTTTTGTTCATAACGTCAAGATAACTCGAGATGAGTTTGACCACCTGAAGAGCTTCTGTGGAGAAACTGAAGCTAACCGATTTACAGTTGCTCCGGGATCTTCTCCCAAGGCTATCAAAGAGATGATTAAAGGTCTGTTGACGTCGCCTCTAACGGATCTACTTACAGTTGTTAATCCTACCTACTGAAGGTAGGATCGTTTTACCGGAAGACCTTCGGAATCTTCTGAGTTGTTTTTAAGTATTTTTCGGGTAATTCCAGTAGATGGACGGCCAAGATGTAAGCAGGAAGATTATCCGTCCCTAAACATAAAGTTGGATCGTATGCTATCCTTTCCGTTAACTGCTGAATATCTTTGACTCGAGCCCCTTTTCCGGAAGATTCCAGTCGACTGACGTCGAGGAACTGGGTTCTGGTCATCCGGTTGTACCGGTGGCGGAGGGTTCTTACAGCTGTACCTAGAGGCATTAGGAAACCGGGCTTTTAAAGGACAGGTTTTTTCTGGTAAAATGTCTTCGAAAGATATCGACCAAGAACTCCTCGACGCCTTAAACGGTCCGGAAACAGAGGTCGACCTGACTGGAGCCCTGATTGATGATAGTGAAGAGACTAGTAATCAAGATCTAAGGGGAAAGACAGTACATATTGGACAACATCGAGGCTCTTCGACCTCAGATTCTTCGTCCTCAGGCTCTTCATCCTCAGATTCTTCGTCCTCAGATTCTTCGTCCATGATTACCGACCTATTGAAAGACGGGAAGATCTCTCAGATGTTGAAGAAACCAGAAAAAATTAGAGAGTTCTTCTCCGATCTGGACACGTCTGGCTCTGGGATCTCTGATCTGGTTAAGGAGGCGTCCGCTGATCCGAAGATGAGACAGGTCCTGACCAACCTTAGTCAGTCCGATCAGGGGAAGAAGATCCTGGAAAAGATGAGACAGACAGGGGTCAATCCGACCAAAGTTCGAGCGGACCTGAAGAAACAGGAGAAGGAGGCCAATAGGATGAAGAGGTTGGAGACACCGAAGGACGAACGGCTCCGGTATCAGGCTCTCCTAATCACTCGGTCCCGGAAAGTTAAACCGATCTCCCTTCCCATTAATGCGGGTTTAGTTGACATTAAACCCCTCTTCCCCTCCTCCGCCTCCGTTATTGAACTGGCCTGTTCCCGTCTGGCCATCGGACCTTTAGCCGGGAAGATGGTCAAGATATTTTATGACCAGGCTGACCAGACGGTCAATAAACGAACGAAACGTCTAGTCGGCTATAAGATCGGAGGAGACCTGTTGGTGGTCGTTTCCGGTCACCAGATGACAGAAAAAGAGTTGGAGAGGATCGAAGACCTTCTTAATTGATCGGAAAAATTCTCCTTAACAGAAGTAAATCATGATCTTCAATCTGTTTTTCGTTGCTTTCATCCTACTCCTCTTAGGATTAAACTTTCAGAAACTGATGAAACAAGTCTATCTCGGCTCGATCATCCTAAATCCCAGTCTGAGTAAGGCGGACCGGTTTGAACTGTACCGACAGGTCAACGAGATCTCCGTTAAAACCCTGGCCTGTTCCTGTTTCTGCTGTTCTAAGTCGGCGGCTTCTTCGTCTGAAGGCTCCGAAAAGGGTATTAAAAAGTGCGCCTGTCCCTGTCTCTGCTGTCGTCATCACGTCGAAAGTAACCTGGACCGGGAGGACCGACCGGAGGACCGACCGAAGGGAAGTCCGAAGGGAGAACCGTTCCTCCAGTTCCTTTCCGCTGTCGATCAGAACATCAGAATCTTAGAAAAATCTCCTGACCATTCAGAAAGTTCGATCAGACAGTTATTGAAACAGCTTGACGACGAATAGTAAGAGAGATAAGTTGTAATTTATCTCTTAATAATTGATTAAAATTTTCCCTGTTTTCGAATATATAGTAGAACCATACAGTCATGGAGATCATCAAACCTTCTGATAAGAAGATCGAACTTGCTGAAGAAACAGAACAGTTTGCTATCCGCGTCGGAATTAAAGCCCTTCCTGAAAGGACAAGTAGCCTTAATCTGACAGGAAAACAGCTCGACGACCGGGATTTCGAACATCTCGATGCTTACATCGGCTTTAGAGGTTGGAAGATCAAGATTCTGATCTTAACGAAGAATCGACTGACCAAGATCCGATTTAACCCGATTTTCCTCCCCGAGCTGGAGTACTTAATCTTGGACGAGAATCTGTTAACGGAAGTCCCCGATTTCTCCTTTCCTCGATTGAAAGGCCTTCGGCTGGACAAGAACCCCTTGGTCCGAGTCCCCGACTTCTCTGGTCTTCCCAAACTGGATCACCTCTCTCTCATGAAGAATCAGCTGACTGAACTTCCTGATTTTGCTCATCTGCCCGCCTTAAAGGTCCTCCGCGTCTCTCAGAACAACCTGAGTAACGGTATCCCGGACTTTTCTCACCTCCTCAACCTGGAACAGTTGGGTATCATCGGCTGTAAGATCAAGGAAGTCCCAGACTTCTCTCACCTCCCGAACCTACAGATCCTCTGTCTGGCTGTCAATCAGTTGACTTCGGTTCCCAACTTTTCCAAGATACGGAACCTGAAGACCCTGATTTTGGATCACAATCAACTTACGGAAGTCCCCGACTTCCTCTTCTTGCCGAACCTCGAGATGCTCTGGTTGAAATTCAATGCTCTCCTGGCTCGTCCCGTTTTTACCCACCTCTATCGGTTGGACGTCCTCCTGATGGATGGAAATCGAGGTTTTAATCTCGACGATCCCGCTCTGTCGATCGGAAAAACTTCGGGTATAAAGACCGCTTAAAATCATCTTTTCTCTCCTGATCTGGTACCATCAGACTTACCAGACCGGGAGGGAAGAAACGTAAAAATCTTTTTACGTTTTAAAAATCTACTTTTAGACTCTATATTAGCAATTAATTTTTGTATATTTATGTTAAAAGTAGATTTTTAAAACGTAAAAATCAGGAGAGATAACTGATCTTATTAGAAGATCAAGAGATAACTGATCTTATTAGAAGATCAAGAGATAACTGATTTTCTCCTTCCCTGTTATGGTCAGAAAGATACCAGGATGAAAGATCTATCCGTAAAGTATCAGGATTTTGTCAAAAAATTCCAGTTAGACGATCTACCAGACGGAACAAGCGACCTTAACCTTTCGGACTCCTCCTTAGAAGATTTGGATCTCTTCTTTCTGGAGGGGTACATTATTAAACGGGGCTGGCAGCTGAAGGGGGTGAACCTGGCTGGAAACCGGTTTACACACATTCCTAACCTCCTATCCATGCCCTTAGTCGAACAGCTCCACTTAGAGGAGAACCACCTGGTAAAAGTAGCCGACTTTTCTAACTTTCCCAACCTGAAAGACCTCTATCTGGAAGGGTGTGGCTTAACGGACCTGCCTAACTTTACGTCCCTACCTAAGTTGAGGAGTCTCCATGTTCAGATGAACCGGTTACGATCCGTCCCCGCCTTTGATCTCCTTCTAAACTTACGGATCTTGGAGCTCCAGGATAACCTTTTGACGGAGGTCCCCGACTTCTCCCACTTGAAACAGTTGGAACAGGTCTGGCTGAACCGAAATCGATTGACTTCCCTGCCTCCCTTCAAGCTTCCGAAGTTACGACACCTCTACGTCCAAGGGAACCAGTTACAGGCGTTAGAACTGAAAGACTGTCCGAAATTGGAAGATCTGAACGTAATGGATAATAATCTAAGAGGGACGCCCGACCTGAATCCCCTCGTCAACCTGAAGAAACTGAGTCTAGATCAGATCGGAACGACCGACGTCTCCGACTTCCTCCGTTTCCCTAAATTGACAGAACTGACCTTAGGAAACTACGTTTACATCCGAGATCTCTCCCGATCTCTCCTCTTCCGTTTAGCTATCATCGGCCGAGATGACCTGATCGAAGAAGATCACGACCGGATCGTCAACATCGTGTATGAAGCCGACTAAAGATATTATTTCTGATATCTTTTAAGAGGATCTCGACCTCTAAAACTGATCGCTCAAACCTTCGGTTTACCAGAAAAAAACGTCTCATAATGGACTTACCCTCGACTGAAGAGTACCGATACTTCATCAGACTTTACCGTTTGGATCGGTTGCCGGATGATCTAAAAGACTTAAGTTTAAAACGGAAGGGTATAGAAGATTTCCAGCTGATCTTCTTAAGCTACTATATTAAGGAGAGGGGATGGGAACTCAGGACCCTCGATCTATCATCAAATCGGATAACCGTCGTTCCAGATTTTAACATCAAAACGTTAGAACTACTCGATTTAGAAGATAATCTCATCTCGACCGTTCCGGATTTCTCTTCCCTTCCTAACTTAGAAACGTTAAACCTGTATAAGAACAGGTTAAAGGAGATTCCTGACTTTAGTCACCTCCCTAAACTGGAAGAACTTTTCTTATCGAAGAATAAGTTGACAGAAATACCAAGGTTCACGCACCTGGTAAGCTTAGGCTCTCTCGATCTTTCGGACAACAAGTTGACGAAATTACCCGATTTAAGCCACTTAACAGCCTTATCTCCTCCTGATATCAGGAAAAACAGGTTCGTAAAGATCCCCGATGGGTTTACCTACGATTGGGATAGTCTTACCGGGCAAAAGATCGACCTTGTTATCCGAGGTACCGATATCGATATAGACGATCAGCCCAACGATGATGAACCTCGCATCATTCTGAGTAAGGTCTTGAAAGATCTGAAAGACGCAGGCTTCAAAATCTTCCACGTTGTCGACAATCTAAAGGTGGAATTGATTTAACAGAAATCTGTTAAATCATTATAAACATATTCAGATGGATCAAGTTTTACTTACCCGGTTAGACAGGTTACCGAAACGGCTAACCGTCTTAAATGTTTCGTATGAAAAGATCGATAACGCTGGCCTCACCTATCTAGATAATTACGTTGAGAAGAGGGGTTGGAAGTTGAAAACTCTCCTCGTAAGTAGTAATCTCCTTACCGAGGTCGTAGACTTTACTTCCCTTCCTGACTTAGAATCCTTGTATCTGAGTGGAAATCAGTTACAGACCCTCCCTGACTTCTCTCACTCCCTAGGTTGAAAGAACTGGATTTAAGCTCAAATCAGCTCGAGTTAATCCCGGATTTTACTTCCCTACCTCAATTAAGACTGTTGGATCTGAGTAAAAACCGCTTACAAACGGTCCCACCTCTGTCTACCTCAGTTGACGGATCTCTATCTGGAAAAGAATCAGATTGAAGCGTTTCCCGACTTTAGCCACCTGAAAAACCTGTCCCGTGTAGATATCGGGGGAAATAAGGGGAAAGAAATCCCCAATTTTTCTCATTGCAAGGCTCTCGTCCTCCACATTACCGGAGATCCCAGGGAGACGTATCTGATCTGATCCCCCGATCTTCAGAGGCAAAATATGATCGGGATCTCTGTCTATAACCTACCAGACTGTAGGTACGATCGGAGCTTGGCTGAAGAAATGAGAAATCTATCAACTTTCTGATAGATTTAAATAAAGATCGTATGCTGATCCCCATTCTTAGCTTTCACTTCTAAGAGGGATCGGATGACCTTACTGTGGGTGATGATCAGGATCGACTTGTACTTCCCTTTCAACCCTTCGATCTTCTCTTTCAGTCTCCGCATCCGAGCCAAGAACTTCTGGTCCGATTCGGGAGCTAAAACCTTCCATTCTAACCGATCTTCCTCCTCATTATCTCTATTCCTCGTGACCCACTTCCTGTAACCGAACTCCTCTCCGAAGAGGAACGACGTAATGGAGAAGATCTTCTCCCGTGCTAACGGTTCGAGCTGAACTCCGTTCTTAGAGGTGATCTTAGCATATTCGAACGTCTCGATAGCCCGACGGAGGGGGGAACAGAGGACCAGATCGTACTGACCCTTGATCCGACTGGCTTGCAAGATCCCTTTCCTGGTTAAAGCCGGATCGATACAGATGTTGCTCTTGTCGTTCCCTGTCGACTGAGCATGGCGGACAAACGTAAGCTTTGTGTACTGTTTTAACAGATCTTCCAGATCTGACGGGATGTGAGCAACTAGCCCCGTCCCTAGAGGAACGTCATTCTCACTCTCCGGAAGGGCCTCTTGGGACGGGGGTAGAGGCTCTTCCGCCACGTCTCTTACAGATTCCTCCTCAGCAGGCTCCTTATCTTTAGGTGAATTGAAAACGAGGAAGGAACTGGTGACGCAGGTGAACGAATCTCCTTGGGATGAAGACCCTTCAAGGGGTCTGGATTCTTCTAGAAGTAAAGCCGGATCTATATTTCCTGACATTTAAGTAGCCTAAAATTTAATTTCTTACTGTAAAGAGGATGGCAGTAGATAAAGGGACCGGGGGATCCGGTCCAACCTCATCCCCCCGAACATTGGAAAAGATCCCTTACATCATCGGTTCCGACTCGAGTTGGTCGTCCTTCTCCAACTTTGAAGACAAGAGGGACGAATACATCCAGAAGACCCGACCCATCGAAGAGAGGAAGGAGGTAAAGAAAGATAAGAATACACCAAAAAAGGCTAAGAAAGGGAAAGACTACCGGCCTCCGAAACATCAGGGGGAATCTACCGATTCGTCATCGGGAATCGATTCGTTCCTTATGAAGAAGGATAAGTCCCCTAAGAAGCAGAAGAAGGTGTCGGAAGAGACACCTACGACCTATTCCCCTTCCGATTCCCGATCTACCGGGAGTTCATCCGAGTCCCGGTCCGATGAGAAAGGACGGATAGATAACCGAGCTTTTGGCGAAGTCGGAACCTATACTGGGGTAAGGTATACACCGACGCCCTCCTTCACTGATTCGTACCAACGGGATGTAAAATGGCAGAAGAAACGGGAAAGACCTGTTAAGAACACCTGTCCATACGACTTTAATCTGATACGAACGATGATGATCTACTACGTCAACGAAACACCCATCTTTACGTACAAAGATATCGCCTTAGCCGATGAGAAGTGGCTCAAGATCACCGTTCTCGTCAAGAACGGGAACCTCGTCGGTCTCCGCTACGACTACAAGACGGACTTGATCATGATTTCGGAAGAGATCTGGGATCTGAAGGTCCAGGGGGACATCTTAGCCCACTTCCAAGAGAGTGAAGCTGTGTCGACCAGTAACTTCCTGGCTCGTTTAATCGGCCATCTGGATACACTGACGCCGGAGGAACGGACGGCCATCATCCGGGAGTACCACACCCACTTCTCCGGCTCCGACGGGACAGGGGAACTGTCCCTGTCTCCAGACGAACTGTTGGCTCAAGGGTTCCTGATCGGATTGGTCAGCTACCTCGTCTGGTACCACCTCCATGAGAACGGGTACGTTCCGGAGAGTCCCGGTTTCCGCTTCCCCTGCACGTACAAGTCGGGAAAGATCATTACGGCCAACATGATGTACTACCTGACCGTGCCGATCGGCGCCATCGGCGCTCTGATCTCCGGTCCCATCGGTACGTTGAGTCGGACCGTCAACTCCTTCATCAACATCTGGTCGTACCTCTTTACCCCCGGAGCCGAATATAATTTGGCTAAGATTGCCACAGAGATCGTCACCAGCATGAGTCTCCTCGTCACCAACAGCCTGGCCGAAGCCCACATCATTACGGGGAAGATGAAGACCAACCTCTATTCCATCGAGCAGAAGATCGTCAAGACGATCTTAGATATCGGCGAAGAGCAGAAGGATCACCACCACCAGGCCCTCCAAGGCCTACAGCAGCGTCACCTGGACGTGACGAACGACTTGACCGGTCAGATCGACCAGATGAAGCGGGAAACGACGTCGTATGCTGACACAGCAACTCTGTTAGGAAAACAGGTCCGAGAGATGATGAGTACAGAGTTGGATAACCTGAAAAGCCAGGTTAAGGAGAATCTGAGTATGTTTTCCAAGGAGTTCAACATGTTGTTGGATCAGATGAACCAGAACGGCTAC
>Ga0209208_10009991_pt1 | contig 12407 bp, 13 predicted proteins | sample S1TSphfallax_3_FD_187694 | JGI IMG/M metagenome (GOLD analysis project Ga0209208, IMG submission 187694) | Host-associated microbial communities from peat moss isolated from Minnesota, USA - S1T2_Fd - Sphagnum fallax MG (SPAdes) (version 2) | ecosystem: Host-associated > Plants > Peat moss >...
TTGTTTTAAAATTTTTTGCATCTCCCCCCAATATATTGACTTAGGAAGGTGGTTGTACCTGGCTTGAAGGGTGTGAAAGCTTGAGAAGAGGAGGTGAGCAATGTTGAAAAGGGGGATGTGTAGGTAGTCTTCAATGTGCACAAGGTAACAAAAGGAAATTTAACAATAAAGTTGTGGGATTTATGTGGGCAACCTTGTTTTCACAGTATTTGGGAATGCTATTGTCCTGGTGTCTTAGTGTGGGGTAACACCTAAAGCCATGGGCATTACTGGAATAAGGGCATGTGTGTAGTAGCACAGTTTGAGTGGGCCCAATTCGGGTAATGCTCATGGTCGATGGCGTTAGAGTGTGTTAAAATAGATGATTTTTAATTACTTTTTTTCCCTTGTGATACCTAGCGGGTACCCACTAGATATTGCAAGAATAAAAAAGACATGAGGCATGTTTGGAAAATGGAATGCCTGCACCTATGGAATGCCTGTAAGTGTAAGTGTGGGTGTTTCATTTTTCGAATTGCCCCATGAGTTCGGATATCCCTTGGGTATCACGAGAATAAAAAATGATACATGCAAGCATTCTGGTTTTTGCCCCATGGGTTCTTATTGTCTGTAAGCATTCCCCCAAATACACTAAGAATTTGGCCATAGGTTTTTATGCCATTGTGTAAGTTTTGGCAATGCCACTCATCAAAGCAAGATACTTGTGCAGCATACAGAATCCAACACTGAGGCATGCAGTAATTCATATACAAGTTGAATTTTTCAGCATATTCAATGGATGAAGGTCTTGAAGAAAGGATCTTTGACTAGCTTTGCTAAAGTTCTTCACAATGCTGCTATTTTCATGGCAGGTATGTAGTGGATGTGGCAGACAGGAACAATATCCTGATTTCCAAAACTGAGTTCATGATCTGTTAAGCAAGCCATCTCTTGATGGCATTCCATTACTAGTGCTTGGGAACAAGATTGACAAGCTTGGAGCTGTCTAAAAGTAAGAACTTATCATGCTACTGTATTTTCCTTCTTCCCATTTGGATTGAACCTTCACTTTTATATGAAGTGTGCATCTTTCCATTTGATCCCATGTGTGATTGGAAATTCAAACTTTTGAAATATCTGACTCTCTTTCTTTTAGTTGATGCAGGATTTAGGTTTTAGAATGAATATGGATTTGCCCACAAGTGCCATTGATTTGTGCAATGGACTGTTATTGTCTTGCGAGTGGATGAGTAGCACCAAGGAAAATTAGGAATAGGAGAATGAGTCTGACATAACACTGGTGCCATTGATTTGTGCAATGGACTGTTACTGTCTTGCAAGGCGGATGAGTAGCACCAAGGAACATTAGGAATAGGAAAATGAGTCTGACATAACGCTGGGATTGTTGGCTATTGGGAAAATAGGGGCCTTACAAGTCTGAGTAACAGGGAGGTGGCATGCAATACCATCTCATGCAAAAATTCAGCCAACATTGATGTGGCCATCGACTGGCTCATCAAGCACTCTAAGATCAAAAGTTGATGTTGAGAAAAGTGCTGTTGTATAAAGGATGCTAGATCCAACTGTTGATAAAGTCATCACTGGTTAGCTTATTGTGTTGTGTTTGAAAATTTTAGTACTGCAACAAGGTCCACAACTTGTCAATAGGGTTATGAGTTTTTGTCCTGATTCTTTTAAGCTTGTACATACTTTGAGATAGAGCTGCAGAGGCACAAGAAGAGTTGTTTCTGGAGTAAAACAACATCATGCATCCTGTTACTGCTCATGAGAATAATAAAAGGGCCGAGCACTTAAATTTTGTTGCTACTATGATAGCATCCATATTTAGATTCCTTATCATGTGAAAACATAAGTGTTGGTTAATTGTGGAGCCAACAGGTGTGATAAAGCGAATCAGACGTGCACAGCATAAATCTCTGGTGGGGAAGAAAACTGGCAGGAGCTCTCCTCACTGCCTGAAGGATGCCAGGAAGTTGGGAGCAGTCTGTGAAAGAGGGAGGTAACAACCACTAGCCACTTGGAGCCACAGAGGAAAACCATTTTGAAACACCATGGAGTTTCACGGTTGCATACCCACTTCCACAATGAGCTTCAAAAGTCCAACTTAGGGATCCTTAGCTACTTTTGTTAGTCATTCTAGGTATTGCAACTCTTGCCAAAGATGCTTACAAGTATGTGCAGGTCCTTAAATCCTCATCTTCTGCTAGATGAATATGCTGTAAGTGACCCATTGTTGCATCTTCGTTTCTTTTTCCAATTTTCAAGGTTAGTCCATATTGATGGCTAGAGATTCGATACTTTGCATATTCAAGAAAATCAAGACATGGGTGGGTGGGTGGCATCTCTTGCCATGTGAGAGGAGGAGGCTCTCTCTCCGCTCTTCTTTTTTGCTGTACAATTGGGCTGCTGCTCCCTGCTGAACAGTTGCTCTGATGAACAATTTGCCGTCCCACAGCCATGATGGTATGATTCTGTCATCCTTTTTCTTCACAGTTACTGCGTTTGTTTGTGTTTTTTTCTTTTCTATGGGAAGTACACAAAAGGCAACCCACCCATTTTGACATCCTGAGGTGCAGCGAAGAATTCAAACGAGAAAAATGAGATTTCTGTCCGGCAAGTAAAGGGAGCTTTCAGCGTACCAACGACACCTGTACCGGCCGCCGTACACGTTACCTCCTTGGTCGATCTCTGGAGGGCGGCAGCACATGTTGCGGGTGCCGTGGGGACGGCTGAGCATAATAAATGCAGGGGGGGGGGCACCCTGCCAATGAAATGCTTGGGAATATCCGATACATTCGATCAGCCATAGCCATGCATCGTCACCGAGCACCCAATCGTCCCTCCATTCACCGTCTCTTTCGTCAGAATCGTTTTTTTTCCTCCCCTCAAATTTGTGACGTAGGTGGGTTGTTGGCCAATGCACTAAGTGGACTTAGCCAAATCCCAAATTTGGCTAGAGTAGAGGTCAGTGGGGGGAGTAGCAAAATTTATGATTCCTCCCATAATTTGGGTACTTGTTGGAGTCTGCCATGTTTTGGGGGGTGGAGGGTGGGGAGGACTATTTGTTTTAGGAAAGTTTCGGTTTTTTTAAAGAGTACATAAATTCGAAAACAATTGCTTCATAAATGGGACAAATCTGCCAAACTTTCGAAACCACAAAACTGAAAAAAGAAGAAGAAAGAAACCTCTGGTTGGTTGGAAGCTATTCTCTGATGTGGCGACTTTTTCCCACAAATTAATTGAATAAAAAAACCACTGATTTCTGACTTCCTGCTCTAGAATGGTGGGTGTCATAGGTATAGCTCTTGCTCCACTTGTTCACCGGCTTTCCGGGGATGAGGAGGCATCCTCACCGCCCCGATGCGTCGTCTACATCTGGAAGGAAGGCAGCTGGGCTTTGGGGGAGGAGGAGGAGAGTCATTCTTTTGTGTACTGAAGCAAATCCGCTTACTTTCCAAGCCGCCTCATCCTCCTCAGCAAGCAGGCAGGAGCTCTTGGAGCTCGCGCTGCTGATCTTCTGGCCCGCCACCATCTCCCTCCGAGACCCTCCCTTCCAGTGCAACAACGTACCTGCCAACTCTTCTTTGTCTCTTGTGCAGGAAACCGAAAACACACACACACACACGCAAACAATACTTGATCCCCTTCCGCTTGAATCCAATTTCACCAATTTATTTGGTAGTTTTGGTTTCCGTCAGAGTAGTAGAGAGTTGTGCATCATATGAGAACGAACTTGTGTGTAGAAATTTGCCATCTCTTTCTGAGTGAAGTGATTCTTCTACAAATCAGAATTTGCGGCAACAGTCGCGAAGCGCCCAGTGCAAGTATCGTCGCAAGAATTTAGTTTCTTCACTGCAAATACATTCCTGATTTTGTCCCCCTGGCTTGTTTTGTGCTAGTTGAGTTCGAGAGAAGTGGTGGGGAAGTTGTGTTTCGGAGGACTTCAGAGGCGAAGATACAGTCGAAAGGTAGAGTGAGCTCAGAGCTTCAGTAAGCCGAACCTGCTGCAGTCAAGCTCGAGCTGAAGAAGAAGCTCAGGAGAAGTCGAAGAAGACTCGAAGGCAAAAGAAGGGACAGAAGAAACCCAGATGCCAGCACAACAGAAGATGGCGTCCTTTGACGCGCAGATGAGGCTGCTGGTACCCAGGAAAGTCTCGGAGGACGACAAGCTCATAGAGTATGACGCCTTGTTGCTGGACCGATTTCTGGACATCCTGCAAGATCTACACGGAGCAGAGGTCAAGGAGACTGTAAGCTTTCCTTTACTTCCCAGACCCAAATCTATTCCAAGAGTGCATGGAAAATCCATGCAAAATGTGAGCATTCATGGACTGTAAACCTTGCTGTTGCCTCCTGCTTGCTGCTGATGTTCCTTCCTTTTTGTAGAAGCTGATAAGCAGAATTGTGTTTTGGTGACCAACAACAACAACAGGTACAAAAGTGCTTTGAGCTTTCTGGCATGTACAGCAAGGCAGAAGAGGCAGGAGGATGTGGAGACAGACAAAACCTGGAGAAATTGGGAGAGCTTCTGAACAACTTGGATGCAGGTGATTCAATTGTGGTTGCTAGTTCCTTCTCTCACATGCTGAACCTGGAGAACTTGGCAGAGGAGGTGCAAATCTCACACCGGGGTCGCCTGCAACATGCCAAGAAAGGGGACATTGGAGATGAGAACAGTGCCCTTACAGAGTCAGACATGGAAGAAACATTCTGTCGCCTTGTGAAGCAGCTGGGCAAAACCCCATCAGAAATCTTTGAAGCTTTGAAGAATCAGACTGTAGACCTGGTTCTCACAGCACATCCTACTCAGTCAGTACGCCGATCTGTGCTCCAGAAGCATTCACGGTGAGAGAGAGCCATATAATAGAAAATCAGTCCACATTTGCTACAACAATTCTATATCATATCATCAACATTTGCTGCTGCTGTATCAGTCTATCAACTATTCTTAGTTATGTGGTAAGAGCTGTGTTTCATTGAAAGGCATGGTGATCTGAATCTGGGTTGCAAAGTGGGCGTGGACTTGTAGAATTCGGAGCTGTCTGTCACAATTGTATGAGCAGGATATCACCAGTGATGAGAAACAGGACCTGGATGCAGCTCTCCAACGAGAGGTAACCACCCGCCGACCTGCTCCTGCCATATCAGTTTTTCTCCTAATTTGGGAATAATTGTGCCCCCCTGAACTTCTTCACTTGCAGCCTTCTCTTCTGTGATTTGTGAGCTGTATTGTTGTGATGTTTGTCCTGTGACAAAGGTGATGATGGATGGGTCTGACACATTGTGAGCAACACTCATAAGGTTTACTATAGACTGCATTCATTGTCGTTTTTTTAATCCTTCAAATTTGTCGTTCTGGAGATTTTCTCTCCTGCAATTTTCATAGATTTTTTAATTTGTGTGGTAATGTTTGATCAAATTGGGACAAATTGTGGAGTGCAGATTCAAGCAGCATTCAGGACTGATGAAATCCGCCGCTCACCACCAACACCACAAGATGAAATGAGGGCTGGCATGAGTTACTTCCATGAAACTATTTGGAATGGGCTGCCAAAATTTTTACGACGTATCGACACTGCCTTGAGATCGATTGGTATTACTGAGCGGCTGCCATATAATATCCCACTTGTTCAGTTCTCTTCATGGATGGGAGGTGATCGTGATGGTCAGTTTTTCTTTGCCACCCAAATTGATGGGTTGTCTTGCATCCTTTGCTTTTGATTCTAGGAACTCCAAAGTCATCCCGGATTTGGATATTCCAGTTCATCACTTCTTTATCATTCTCACCCATGAAATTTTTTTCACAGCTGTTTCCTTTTGTGCTCACCAGGCTTTTTCACATTGTAGTTTATTGAGTTTAGGGTTGTTGGGTGTTGTCATCATATCAGTGTTTTTCATGGGGTGTAGCTAGTTTGGAGAACGTCATAGTTTTGGACACAAAATTTCAAGAATCAAGCAACATCAGGCTAACAGTCATTGAAACATTGTGTTGATATACTAATGATGCTTTGGGAATTTGGATGCAAATTTGGACTGCTCACCTCTCTTAGACATCATAATTTCTTCTGTACTGTTGACCAGGTAATCCAAGGGTGACACCAGACGTGACACGAGATGTCTGTTTGCTGGCAAGGCTAATGGCTGCAAATCTCTACTTTGCACAAATTGATGGCCTTATGTTTGAGGTAGTAGGCTGACAAAAATTTCTATCTTACTATTAGAAAATAGAACTTTTTTGGTATCTTTTAATCAGTGGAGCACAGGGAGCTTGTGTTGGGGGGGGGGGGGGGGGGATACAATAGGGGTATTTTGCTTGGTTTTAGGTAAATACAGCCTCAATTTGATGATTATATTGAGTACATCATATGTGTATGATGTAGTATTAGACAGAACTGTGCATTTCTAAACACATTATGGTTTTAGTTTAAGCTAGCTTGCATGATAAAGTGGTTTGGATTGTTCTTTTCTGCAGTTGTCAATGTGGCGTTGTAGTGACGAACTCAAAGAGAGGATCATCAAATTGGAGGCAAAAACAAGAAAGGAGGCCAAGCATTACATTGGTGTGTGCGCGCGCTAGTATCTCAAACTTCATGATCAGATCTTCTTCTTCTTCTTCTTTCTTCAGTCTTTATTTTCACTGGAGTAGGTGCATAATACATCAAGTTTGCATGTTTGTGTCCTTTTGCTCTGTCATGTGATCAGACTAGAAGTCAGTTACATCAATAATTTGGCATGAGACTGTGATTGTCATTGCAAGATATGGGGGTGGGTTACAATGCAAGAATGTTGTCAATAAGTGCAGAGTTTTGGAAGCATATCCCACCAAGTGAACCTTTCCGAGTTCTTCTAGGGGAGATGCGTGACAAGCTTTATAATACAAGAGAGCGGACGCGCCAGCTCTTGGCAAATGGGAGGAGTGACATTCCTGTAGATGACACATTTACAGATGCATCTCAGGTGATTGTAAATCTCAAATCTAGTGGTACCGTTGCTTTATTGTTACAAATTATGGTTTCCCGATGGTTGTAGAATGGAGAAGACTGTTGGTAAAGAACATTCATCCATGTTTTGTTGCAGATTCTGGAACCTTTGGAACTGTGTTACCGATCTCTAGTAGAGACAGGGGACAAGCCGATTGCAGATGGGAGCTTATTGAACTTCATGAGACAAGTATCATGCTTTGGGTTGAGTCTGGTGAAGGTGGACATCCGACAGGAGTCTGAACGCCACACTGATGTGATTGATGCCATCACAAACCACCTTGGCATTGGATCATATCGTACCTGGTCTGAGGATCAGCGCCAGGTATGTGCATGTGTGCACCACATCAATTGAATGAAGAAGAGAGAAACTCTGGAAGCAGGAAGTGGACCAGCAGTGTTTTGCACCTTGGTTTTCTAACCTGTCTTGAGGATTCAGCTACCAATGCCAACAAACACAGATGGTTTCTGCTTTGTAAGGATAGAGATATTTGATGGACTTTGTGGACCAAATTTGTGGGGTGTGGTCAGGGTGAGAAGTGCTTTCTTCTGGTATAGTTTTCTGGGGTAACATAGAATTTGTAACAGCCAAATATGTTGTCACATCTACTTACAATTATTCTCCTCCATTGACAATTTGATAGGAATGGGTTCTATCTGAGCTCCGTGGCAAGCGGCCTCTCTTTGGAGCAGACCTAAAAACGAGTGATGAAGTTAAGGAGGTATTGGACACATTCCGGATGATTGCAGAGCTGCCAGCAGATTGCTTTGGTGCCTATGTTATCTCGATGGCAACAGCACCATCAGATGTTCTGGTTGTAGAGCTTTTGCAACGAGAGTGTAGAGTTGCCAAGCCTTTGCGGGTGGTGCCCTTGTTTGAGAAACTTGCTGATTTGGAGTCTGCACCAGCAGCATTGTCCCGTCTGTTTTCCATTGACTGGTACTTGAATCGAATTAATGGAAAGCAAGAGGTAACATACTGAAATCTGTTTCTTTTTTAAAAAAAAGCCTCTGGGTGATCTTTGTGGAGCTCAATACTGCACTTTGTTGCTAGTTTATGCTCACATTCTAACAGTTGTCATCTCTCAATTGCAAGGTTATGATCGGGTACTCAGATTCTGGAAAGGATGCAGGCCGTCTATCAGCAGCCTGGTATATGTTCAAGGCACAGGAAGATTTGGTGGAAGTAGCAAAACAGTATGGAGTGAAGTTGACAATGTTCCATGGCCGTGGTGGCTCAGTGGGTCGGGGTGGTGGCCCTACCCATCTTGCTATTTTGTCACAGCCCCCCGATACCATCAATGGGTCTTTGCGGGTCACAGTTCAAGGAGAAGTCATAGAGCAATCTTTTGGTGAAGAACACCTGTGTTTCCGGACATTGCAGCGATTTACTGCAGCGACTCTTGAACATGGAATGCACCCTCCAATTTCACCAAAGCCTGAGTGGCGCAAACTTATGAACTCGATGGCACTTGTTGCAACTGAAGAGTATCGTTCAGTTGTATTCCAGAACCCCAACTTTATGGCCTACTTTCATGCGGTATAGTCACTTGCTCGAACTCCATTGTTACTAGAAAACTTACATGGACAAACTTATTTCTTAATTGCAAGGTTCAGAACTTAAGACCAATGATTTCCACTCAGCTATTGTCTTTATTGTTCCTTGCATGGACTTTTTGTTTTCTCCTGCTTACAGTATCTGCTATAAGCCTTTTGAGCTTTTGACATTGTGTTTCTGTGTATAGAGATAAGAAGATGAAAACTATTGTCATGTAATTTTGGAAGAGTGAATCTTGCAGGCAACACCAGAACTGGAGTATGGGCGAATGAATATTGGAAGCCGGCCATCGAAACGCAAACCCAGTGGGGGCATTGAGTCGTTGAGAGCTATTCCTTGGATTTTTGCATGGACACAGACTCGCTTTCATCTTCCAGTCTGGTTAGGCCTTGGTGGGGCACTTAAGCATGCTTTACAATCAGATCCAAATAACCTTGTCATTCTTCACCAGATGTACAATCAGTGGCCATTTTTCCGTGTAACACTTGATCTAGTGGAGATGGTGTTTGCAAAAGGTGACCCACGCATTGCAGCACTGTACGATTCCTTGCTTGTGTCACCTGAATTGCAGCCCTTTGGCATCGAGTTGAGACAGAAATATGAGGAAACGAGGGGTCTTCTTCTAAGGGTTAGTCTTCATAGCTCACAAGCTAAGTCAGACTTGTGGCATTCTTTCTTCTCTTGACAAGTTTTGGGATTATACAACATGTCCATGGTCTTAACTCATGAGTTCATCTGCCATCAAGTATCTGGCTTGACTGGTGCCTTAGGTAATCCTCAATGGCAGAACCATTGATACAAAGATTAATTGCCAATTAATCAACAATGATCCAAAAAGGGAGCTCACACCAAAAATCTGAATAGGCTTATTAAGAAATGAGATTGGCCTCCTGATTTTGCAGGTTGCTGGACATAAGGATGTGCTTGATGGGAATCCTACTCTAAAGCAGCGCTTGAGACTTCGAGAACCCTACATTACTGTTCTCAATGTGCAGCAAGCTTATACACTCAGGAAAATGCGTGAAGAGAATGCAAAGTCTACTGTGCAACAGCAGCCAGGAAAAGCCAGCAAGCGAACAACTGAGTTAGTGACTCTCAACCCAACATCAGAGTATGCCCCCGGGCTGGAGGATACCCTTATCTTGACAATGAAGGGAATTGCTGCTGGCATGCAGAACACTGGGTAAAATGGTATGTACAGCTTGCCATTCATCTTTTGGTATCTGATTTCATTTTCCTCTTCAGATGTTTTATGAAAGCACCATTCTGGTCTGCAATGTGCTGTAGGTCTTCAGTCAGGATCAGAGTTGTTTGTGTAATTTTGGTTCCAGAAAGAGCAATTTGTACATTGATGATATGTTTTTCTATGAACATAAAAGATGAGAGATGAACGTCTTTACAGGTTGCAGTTAGAATGGGGTGGGATATTTACCATATTTCATCTCAACTCTGAAGTTCTCCACATTGGGCTGAAAAGGCACTGAGATGGCTGACCAACCAGCTGGACACTGAATGCAATACTATATAGACCCCACATCCCAGTCATCCTAGCTTTCTCTATTGTCCCAAGTTTTGTTTTCTGTTTTCTCTTTGGGTTGGCCTACTTTGGACACAAATGGGTGATAAAAGAGCTGGACCAAAGCTTGCACCAGCCAGCCAGCTTTGGATTCGAACCTTTCAATTTGCTTTGGGGTTTAGGATGGATGATTTCTCGTAGAATGTGCCCCAGTGATCTCCTGAGGGTTTATTGACAAGACATCAAACAGCATCCCATTCATAGGGCACTAAAGGAGCCAATGGCTCCCTAATGCAAGCACAAGATAGTGATTCCTAGTACTTTTCTAGTTTGCCTATGATCAAATGACAGGGGCCAAGTGACAGTAGTGTATATTAGTGATAATCAATGCTTTTGAGAACTAGATGCACTTTTGTACTGTAAGTGATTCCTATGAAGTACCACAGAGTCAAAGTAGGGCATTTGGGCTGTGCAGAAAGAATGAGCCACAATCCAGTTCCCTGGGTGTAATTTTATTATGGGCATTCCTAGCTTGGTTGACAATGTGGAGCTTTGCTCTTGAGAGTTTTCTCAGCAATGTGGAGCCTTGCCCTTGAGAGTTTTCTCAACAATGTGGATCTTGGTTTCAGGTTTTTTGACATGTCAGCTGCATTTGGCAAGGTTAATGGAGGTGTGGAACCTATTTTTTGCAGCTGCTAGTTCAACACCAGGTCAAATCAGTGATGTTCAACACAACAAACTGTCTGCAAGGTTTTGCAAATGCCTATTTGGTTGCGGATCCTTTTGCTAAACCTTAAAATTTTGAAGTATGTACAGTTTTTATGATGTGATATAATATACACAAAGTGGAATTGAGCAATGAGTAAGGGGGCTTGGAAATTGGGTGGTTAAGCAAATGTGAAGGCTCTGAGATTCAAGACTATAGTAAGCATTGCTTTCATGTGTCATATTGCTTCAACAATGTTGAAAGATGTTTTGCGCACACAAAAGAAATTTTAATGGAGACATTTAATATGCTAGCTCAGCATGATTGAGTTGATACTAACTGTATAATGCCTTTCCCTCCTTTTACAGGTAACCACTCTCTAACCACCATATCAGGGCAACTTGCCGCACCTTTTTTGTGTAGGGTAAAGCTCTAGGGTGCTGTCATTCCTAAACTAGGGGCCTAGGATGAGCTGGTAGCTGAGTCTGGCCCCACATTTTGGGAGTGTCTGGCACCATTTGGGCTTTACCCATCAAAAAGCATGAGATGAATGTTATCATGAACCTAATGACCTGTCAAAGCTTTCCCAGAGTATGGGGAGCGTGCCTAAGATCCTTAATGTTCAAAAGTTCATCTTACATTTCTGGGCGGGCTCTTACACATTTTGTAAGGACCCACCACTGTTTCTTTGTGTGCATGAGATAGGTCATTCTGCCCAGTAAGGCCCTCAGATGGGGGGCAATACCAGAATAAGGTGCCTGCCTGAGGTGGCCAGAATTTGACACTGCCCTCACCTGCCACCTTGGGCAGGCACCTTATTCTGGTATCACCCAATCCACAGGCATTATACCGACCACTTTTAAACATACATAAATCATGATGTGTTCTTACACATGCTCCTTAAGAGTGGGAGGACCTTACACCTACAAGTTGGCATAATCTCCCTCCTGATCTTAAGTAGGGGTACAGGCCCTCCTCTTTTTTAGGAGGGATATTCAACAATATTCTGGGACATTCAATCTGATGATTGTGGGGACATATTGAGTTTTTGGTATATCATAGTCTACATTGCAAACAACATCAAGCTATAAAGTTCAATATTCTCTGAATTTATCCAAAGTCTATGGCTTCAACAGATCTAGCTATTTTTGTAATGGTGCAGTTATTATTATTATTCAAATACCTTTTCTCATTCATTTCCCCTACCCACCTACATGGACATGAAAAGACCTTCCTTGTGCCATTTCATGTCCTTGCTATTAAACTAAATAAAATTTGAGAATGATGAACTATGAGGGAAATAAAAGAACAAGAACATCCAAGGGAAATAAAAATGGGGAGAGGGGAGGGGACTTTGCTCAGCTTGGAACCTTGCCAGAAGATTACACCCATGACCATAAAAATTATAAATTAATTTACCCACATTCCAGAATCTGTACATTTTAATAATGACTATAAAATTTATAATGATAAAAATTAAAACTTATATTTTATTATAAAATCTTTGAATTGACACTATATAATCCTGAGCTATTTCCCCAACCCCAAGTTTTAGTATCTTCATAAGGATCTCAAGGAAGCTTTTGTAGTTTTCTTTGGAGGTGGCACAAACAAGATCTTCAGCTTCAACAACCTTTTCAAGGAGCA
>Ga0209208_10009992_pt1 | contig 12405 bp, 7 predicted proteins | sample S1TSphfallax_3_FD_187694 | JGI IMG/M metagenome (GOLD analysis project Ga0209208, IMG submission 187694) | Host-associated microbial communities from peat moss isolated from Minnesota, USA - S1T2_Fd - Sphagnum fallax MG (SPAdes) (version 2) | ecosystem: Host-associated > Plants > Peat moss >...
ATGTGACCCATCACAAGCACAAATCATGCATAACATGATCCAAAGTGTGTCTGGGTAGCATCAAGATGTATCTGGGCAGCACCAGACAGATTTCGGATGCGCAAAATGGCAGTCAGAGAAAAAAAGAAGCAAGCAGTACTTTTGTATTGCAGGAGTTCTGGTAATGTTGAGTCTGGAAAGGGTTTACTATTATGTCAGTTTAGACTTGTGATCAGAGCGAAGACTCAAGGGGGGGGTTTACACTTCAAAAGAGACAAAGCGTCTTTCGTCCTAAGCAGAATGGTAGGAGTGGGTTTAACCACTTCTTGACTTCTTCCCCTTTGGGACCACCTCCCATTCTCATTACTGATTTGTTACAAGCCATTAGTAGCAACCTTTTTTTCACTGACAATTGTTTGTCCAAGAGTGAAAGTAAAAGCTTAATATGTGAAAATGAAGTGATTTGAGGAGTTTTCAATTGCTAGAATTCAAAAAAATTATGAATGAAAAGTACCAGATTTTTACATTTGGCTCCAATAGGTAGCAAAAGTTTTAGAAACTTTAAGCATCCTTCTACATCTTTGGCTACCTACTGTACCCTATTTATGGCCAAATTTGGCTAACTCACAAAGTTGAGCCAAACAAAACACTGGTTGGTAGTTGAGTTAAGATCTCCACTTCTACAAAAAGGTCCTCTCTTTTTGTATTTCCACTTCTTGTGTGTATTGGTACATATATTAGAGTTGTCTGTAAAGAAATGAAATCACAGCACCAGAACCCTAAGTTTGGTCATACACAGGGTGAGTATCAAAAAACCTCTACCAAAAAGTACCTTAGCATTGGGGGGAGGGGTTGAAACTCAGACAACCATCAATTTTCCCTTTAAATGACATACAATTTGCCAAAAACCCGTTACAATATTTATTGAGAAATCTTCCATCTAGACCACATGCAAAACTCTTCTATTCCACATTGGCCTACAATTCAAGGAATGACATGATGTAATTTACACCACTAAGAAATATCAACCATGATTGGGCACCACAAGCACAATGAATGATCAATTCGTCTAAACATTTTGATGCCAATAAGTAATATTATGCACTACAAGCATAATGGATGATCGATAAGTTCGAATATTTTTGTGCCATTAAGTAATATCCCAACCTGCGATTGATTGATCCAAGTGTTTTGTTTGTGATGATAATCGCACACCTCTCCTTGAGGTGGTTCCAAAGAAGATTGGTCCCAAGTTTTTACAAGTGGGTTGGTTGCCCTACTATGTGGAAGATTATCTCAAACCTCTCTTTTTCTCTAACCTATTTTGATCTTCCCACAATGATGAAGATTGAAGGATTAGTGAAGGTTGAAGTGAATAACTCTGCATTCACTTTCAACAATTGTACATATAAGGAAAGGGTGGATACACAACATTTTTTGAATCAATGGGGCGGGGGTAGGGTGGGGACAATATGCAAAAGGATCATACATTGGCTCTGTATGTTTTGTTTAGTGGTTGACACCACTTTAATGAAAGTGGTGTCAACCATTAAACAAAACATATAGAGTTTGCACCTAATTTCACACATACCAACATTTGCCAATATAGTTTGTGTTGAACAAGTCACGATTCATAGGTGGTACAAAGCTTGATAATACTTTTGTAACCCACAAGGCATTAACCATACCTAAATGGTGGGCTCCATGGTTTTTGCACTTGCATGTGATTGTCATCAAATGTACTTCACACATGATAGACTTGCACAAGTATGTATTGGCATTTCAATTGTGCTTGTTATATTTTTTTTAATAATTATATTGCAACTTAAAACCCTTGTATATGTACCCAACATATAGGTGAAAACAAATTGATCCAAGGCAAGTTTGAGGTGTGTTAAGATGCAACAAAATGAGAGACTTGCCTAAATAAAGGGTGCAAAGTGTGGAAGTCAAAGGATGGATTCCAAAACCTAGTAGGATTCACAAAACACATTTATTGTAGTGAACCTTTTGATTTTTGAAGAATATTGATTATTTAAACACAATTTAAAAAATAAAATCATGTCTAAATGGGTTAATATTTCCATCCTTGAAAATATTTCAAAAAAAGGTTGTAAGATATTAGAATTTTATGTCCTAATCAAATGCATATACTAATTATATGTGCGTTAGAATTTCACAATGTTAGATGTCTCAATTTCAAAAGAAATTCTTTAAAAGGTTACCGGAAAAGTAGTAATGCCCATGGAAATTAAATGGGACTTGGCAATAATGTTTATTTCAAAGCTTTGACCCATGTTGAATTGTTGATGAGTCCTTACTTGAAATTGGGCCTGAATCACACCAAATCTGTTCTCATTTACTCCATGCAAGAAAGAGGCCCATTGAAAATATTCCAATAATGAACGCATGCCCAATGAGGATGTATCACTAAGCTTTTGCTACTTCAACGCCTTTGAGAACAAATGAAGAGCACAATTGAAACTTCTTAAGTTTCTCTTAAATGTTCTTATCACATGATTCACAAATATAGGTGAGGACATCAAATTATTGGCTATATATATGGTTTTAGAAAACAATTGTTCCATAAATGTTCTGTAAAATGACTCCCAATTGAGTTACAAGGCTTTTGGGGTTCGGAGACTAATATACTAGGTGATTTTCAAAGCTATGGATACAAGTGTATGTGAAGGAACATGCATGTAGTAGGGTGGAATGGTCAAATGTCAAGAATCCCATGAAGATGGCAAAAAGTGCTCCTTAGTTTCATTTATTAATATGAGTGTTGGAACCCACATTCATGACAACATGGTGTGGACTTTTTTTTTCTTTTCAACAACTTTGTTATGAAAGAAAAAATTGTATTTCTTTCATACTTGCACCCCATTAATCAAATACCTATGATGTCCCACCCATAAGTGAAGACATTGATATTATCATAGGACCTTTACCATTCCAACATCCTCTTGAAAAATATTTATTTGTTATTAGTTTTTTCACTTTGGGAGTAAAAGTAAAAAATTCTTGAAATTCCTATAATTAAGGTGAGGAAAAAAATGTTAAGTAATTTTGCACTATGTGAGCACACTACCAGCACAAAGCTTTAGGGCATGCACTCAATAATAATATCAAACAGATTTCTAAAACTTTCAACATTGCAAGCAGCTGATTTTGAGAAAATTTTGACATTTATTGAAATTAATTCAATCAGTAAAAGTGTTGCAATGCTACAAGGAATTCCCTAATGTATTTGGAAGGCACCTCATATCTCTAAATATCCCACCTACAAAAGAGAAAAAATATTCTTATTACTTAAGAGTGGGAGGGATCTTACCCTTGTGAATGAGCATATGTGAGAAAGAACTTATACTCACTTACATAAGTCTAAATACCACCCCCAAGGGAGTAAGGATGAAAACCCTCCTCATCTTTCACTTCATCATCTACATATGTTCAAGTTTATAATAACCTTTGCCTCGTGCTTTACAATGGATAAAGCCCACGGTTGAAGGCATTCCCAAAATGTGGAATCCAACTAGGTTATCACCTTGTCCTCCATCCCTTACTTTGGGAATGCGCAACTGCAAGGCTTTTAACCTTACACCCAAATTTGCCTCGATGTTGGTGAGTGGCGTCTATGAGCATGCACTCATATGAGAGAGAGAGCATGGCTTAGGTGTGGGCCTTCCTTTGCTTGTGATTCTAGATGAAGTTGTCTTGATCCCTACACAATTGAAGTACTCTCAACGGTCATATAACCATGAACTTTTCATATATTGCACTCCCTAGGACATCGAAACACTTTGAGAGAATTGAGCTACATAGAAATAGTGCCAAAAGTTCCGACCCATACCGAACAATAGATATTTTATGGTTATGTTAGTCAGTTTGTTAGTTCCAATGCCACCGACCCTTTGTTCCCGAAGGTTGTGCCACCCCCCCGCCCCATGCTTGTCGGTGCTCTATTCTTCAAACTAAGAAGTGGTGGGTAAGGGTTCCTGCATAAAGAGGAACCGTGACCGGCGGTTCTCAAGAAATCAAAAGACCCGTCAAAGAATGTACCCTGAACCACCACCTGCGTCAGTTGCCGATTTTGGGCTGAATTTTGATTTGCCTTCCATTAGCAAGATCTTAAAAGGTCTAGAGGTTCATGAAGCACTGTGAACCTTTGGATCTAGATAGTCAAGGCCAATTTTGAAATGACCAAAGAAAATATGTGAACCCATTTGGGTATTCCCAGTCCTTGGATCTGGATTTACATACATACAAAGTTCAACAACTAATTTTAAATCTTATTTAACTTGTAAAGTTCAGCTTATTTATCAGCTTTCCCCCCAACCTCACCGCCTAAAAAAAATTTAAAAAAAAACTTGCATACCCAAATCAAAGCAATCATACATTTATAATTTGTAATCTACTCTTCAGGAATTTTATTGACGGGGTGGGGAATTAAGTTGCACACTGTTTTGGATATGATATAGACTTGGTAAAAGCCTGCCTAAAATACAAGCTTTGGGTGGAAATTTTCTTGCATAGGATTTGGTGAATTCACCTTTGTTTAGCAATATTATAGTTTTTGTGTGTGGGGGGGGGGTGTGTGGGGTGTGGGTTCAGTTTGATCTATCCACCATGGGTTCACCACATCTAGAACTTGGAATATATAGAGATGGGTTGGTAGGGTGGGATTTCGGGTTTAGGGTGTGTGTAGAGGAGTGTCCTTGTACACCTCTCTCCCCCCCCCCAAGTGCCAATCTTTCATTGTGTTGGACCAATGAGAGCTAACTTACTAACTTTCTAGTAATTTATTGTTTGCAATTGGAAAGGTCATATGTGAGCATTCACCATGGCTCCATTGAAACTTGAGAATTGAGAAAATAATCAACTATTGGTTTAATTGTTCTTGATGCGAAAGATTCTCAATAGAAATAAATTAGTATATGGGTCCCAAGTTATCAAGTTTTCTTTTCTTGTTTATAAATTGACAAGTTGGTTGTTGGCATAAAATTTAGCACATATTAGGAAAGTATGGGCATACAATACAACACAACTAACTATGTGTTTTTTCCCTCGGTAATAACCTTGGTGGTGGCACAATTCAAACTTGAATTGCGTCTAAGCAAGGTTTTTGTAAAGTAGTGTTGGGTGGATAAGTCTTTTATCCTTATATACCCATGATTAAAATATCAGGACAAATATGTGCCCTAATTGACTAGATTACTTTCCTACCCTTTTCATAATTGATTACATCAAGGTAGCTAGGTTGGTGGGCGAACACTTTGCTTAAAAATAATCCTGCATTGGTCATCATTCAAGTAGTCTTATTTTTTAATGGCAAAATGTGCCCCATTTCTAGGCACACTCATAGCTATTGAGATTATTGAATTTGGTTACCATGTAGGTGGTGTTCACTCTCTCATGAGCCTCTTCTTCTTTGTTGGTTGAATCTCTCTCATCTTTCTTTCGCAACCCTACTACCCCTTCATTGCTAATTATTTTTTCTTAGATTTTTCTCTTCTCAACCCCCCTTCTTGTTGCTCATATTGTTGTCTTTCACATGTCCTTGTAACGAAAGACAAGGGCATAAGAAAGTTCCCTTCACATCAAAATGTCCACAACCAAGAACATGGTCCATACAACTTGCATAATCAACAAAATCACCAATTTTGATGATTAGGACAAATTCACAAGTTCAACCCGTCATTACTCTGAACAAAGCAAAAATTAAATTCTAAAAACCTAAGGGGGTCAGATCGTTCCGATGTTTCTCTCGTGAACATCCACTGACTATGTTTAGCAAAACAAAATGATCCATCTCCATAGACTCTCATCACCTAATAGAATTGCTCAAACCCTGAAATGCCTAACAATCAAAAAGACTTTGAAAATTGGAAAAAATGGTGTAAAAGAAGATTTAATGGTGTCTCTTGATGTAGATAAGCTTTCCCAAAAGATTTGTCAAATGCAACCCATTAACCTTATTGTACTCATAGACAAAAAACCACTTGGAACATATATACAATGTGTATCCGAAGGTCCTGAAAACATACCCACTTAATCCCACAAAACTTTGTTTTGCCAAACTTAGTCACTTTCAAGATCCCTAGTGATCATCATCATCCCCACAATCACAAGCTCCTACTTCTATTTTGAAATTATCACATTCTAAAGGATGCATAATGAAGCAAAAAGTGTATCATCCCTCAATATTGATGCAACCCACACCTACATGCATTTTTCCTTCAAGTGTGTCCCATCTTACTTCTAAAACTAAACACTTAAGAAAACCAGGTCAAAGAGCCAACTCCTTAAAAGAAAAACCACAACTATAGAAAACTTAACTGCTCATAGCAAAAACTTTGTTACCCATTAAACTTCAACCTCCATTTGAACTTAATTGACATGCAACAAATAAGATCTAACCAACCACTCCACACCACACAAAACTCACCCACACCAAATTGAACATCAACGTTCATAAAGATCCCAGCAAGCTCATAACCTACAAAAAAAAAGACAACACAAAAACAAAAACTCACAAGATCCACCATTAATCACCATCAATTGCCGAAATTTTGTAGCCGTTAACTTCGAGCAAATGATGGTACTATACATATCCATTAAGGTTTCGTCCGTAATTTTTCATCACATCCCTTCCTTGCTGATTTTTTTTCTTAATTTTTTTCTCTTTCATAAACCCTAAACCCCTTTGTTGTTATTTGAACCTTTTAAATTTTCAAACTTTTTCAAGTCCCCCCTTCTCCTTCATTGTTTGATACTTTTAATATAACCTGTGCCATTGATCTTCCAATACAATGTTTCAATCTTTTTCCTTGCGTTTGATGCAACTAATGGATTATGGTTTTGAACGTTTTGACATTGCCAAAAAAACTTGCAATATCTATTGTAGTCATCCTCATCCATCAATTCATGCTTGGGATTTAGCCCTTTTGACAACAGCTGCCGAACATCCTTAAAACATTTGGCATCTTAACATTTGAAATCAACCCAAGCCCACCTAGGATATTCCTTATCAATATCCCACTTGGGCTTCCTTCTCTTCCTTGCCCATGATCGACACTTGTAACATGGCAATGTGATGATTACATAAACTATTCTTAATTAGAAGAGTACAATGACAAAAAATGCATTATAATTAAGTTTTAGCTACTATGTATTAGACTATGTATGATCAATAGGAAATTAATCATATATGTAGTTACTCAAATCAATTTCCATACAATGTTTGCACTTGTATGTAATTAATCCATTTGAAAGTACATACTTGGGTTTTGTAAAAAGGTCTATACTTGTAATGGAATACTCTACACATAATCACCCAAAAACTTTCAAGTTAAAAATGAAGTGTAAAATTCAAGTAGGAATTGGCATAGGCAACTATGGCACTTGAAATATTTCTTGGATGAATTACAAGCACAACTACAATCATTCATAGAACATGGTTAAAATCATTGAAAGTTTAGACACAAACCTTATTTGTGGGCAATTACAAAATCACTCACAATGAAACATTTAAAAAAGGTTGAGTTGCTTGAATTTTGTAGCAAAGCTCTTTCACCCTGCAAGATCGTAATAAACAATTCAATGTATGCTTTCACAAAATATTCATGAAGATGGCTTAATAGACTATAACCAAAATGCCAAAGTGATTTTTGACTAAAGGTAACAAAGACAAATTGAAGAATTCAATGACTTCTTTTTGTGCAAATCTAAACTACCTACCCATAATCAAGACCTTGTGGGTTAAATACAATAAGAACTCACAAAGAATCATCATAGCCTTAGAAACCAATTGCATATTTAAAGCTAATTGTTGTAAGATGGTCGATTCTCAACTCCTCTAATTCAAACAATATGATTCCCTTGGTCTACAATACACCATAATCAGTTTAAACATCCTTCAATCAATTGAGATGTTAGTGAGTGTAAATCCAAGGGTTTAGAGTGGTTTCTTTGCAACATTTACCTGATAGGAGTAGCTTTGCACCTTAAAAAATTTCTGAGAGTTCAACAATAAAGTGTTAATCCTTTTGAAGAATCTTTTGCAAATGATTAACAAGGAAATAAAAAGGGCTTAAAATGGTATATAAGCACCATCCAATTTACATAACTAGATTTGCATCTTTAAAAATACTTGCATGAATAATAAGGAACTAGTCTTGAACAAAAGTCCTTTAAAAATGATATTGACCACTAATTTTAAGTGTAAAGTGGTTAGTGAGCAAAACTTACTTGATAGACTTGTAGTTTTGTACTTTAACAAATACTTGACAATAATAAGTTGTCTAATGAAAATGATCAAGCAATGAATTGAAGGGGTGAAAATGGTGGGTAAGCAACACCTACTCGACAAATTAGTATATTTGCACCTTAAAAAGTATTGGAGATCAACAATAAGTAGTTGGTCCTTATCAATAGTCCTTCAGAAATGATTAAACATTGAATGTAAGGGTAAAAGTTGTTTGTAAGCAACACTTACTTGATGGACTTGTAGTTTGTAGCTTAGTGAATACTTGAGCATAACAATAAGTTGTTAATCCTTACAAACAATATTTTAAGAAAATCATCCATTAAATTTAAGGATTAGATGAGTGATTGGTAAGTAGTACATAGTTTAACAAAAAAAATAACACCTTAAACATGACTTAAGAATCAGAAATAAAGAGTTAGTCCTAGAATGCAACATTATGCAAATTATTAAAGTGATGGTCAAATTAACAAAATTTACAAGTTGTTTGTTATTTACTTTGAGAGTAGCAACTAACCACCTTCAAAAACCTAGGGTCAAATGTACAAAGAGTTAGTTTTGGACATAATGCTCCAATGCAGATGTTAATCCATTAAACATGTAAAGGTTTAAAATGTTTTGTGAATGTAATTTGCTTAGCTAAAAATGGGGCATGGATTTGGAAAGTACTTATAAGGTCTTGCCTACTTTTTTGTTCCAAGACCCACCAATTTACATGTACTGGGGAATGTAACCCTTATAATGACAACTAAAAAAGGCATAAAAAATCTTGAACATATGATATCTCTATCTCATGCTTTCAAAAGGATAACCCTCTTGCACCATGGACATTACAATCTTGAAAAGGAGCTCATGAATCCAACTACACAATGGTAAGATGTTAAGAAACAATGGACCAAAAAAAATACATACTAGATTTGCAATTAGTACTAGAACCAAATAGTCCTAGGTTGTAACAATTTGACTTTCACAACTTGAAAGAGCTCATGCACCCTACTTGGGGTTTGCATAGAAGTGGAGGTAGGAGTGTTTTTGCAATCACTATTTGCAATGTGGGGAAGGAATCTATGGCCCTTTCCTTGATGATCATCAAACATAAGTCTTTTGAAAACTTGTTGCCTATCTAGGGCTTTGATGATTGATTTCGACTTCTTTTTTGATGGGGACTGCTTATGTGAAGGTGATTTTATAGATGGAAAAGTTTCAAATTCAAATAATTGTTTTACAATTTTTAAATGCACATAGCCATGTACTTGTAAATGAGTTTGGTTTGTTTCTACTACAAGGTTACAACTACTATTTTCTTTTATTAAGCTTTTTGGTGGGGTGTAAAAAAATCATCTCTGCCCTCCTCTCCATCCCATGCAAACCTCTTGTCACCAAATCTACATCTCCTCAACAATTCCCAAATTGCATTATTAATACAACGTTCCTTAGTTGACCTATGTACATTAATAACCTTTGTTAAACATTAATTACTAGTGGCCTTCACTAAACCTTAAACCCTAATAACAATAGAAATTGTATATCCAATGTATACAAATCATCTATTGTATATAATTCAAAAAAATCCAAAAAACAACACTTTGAAAAATGTGGCCTCTAGTTATTTTGTACTTCATGAAAGGTAAGGGGTAGAAACTAAAGTCTCCAAGATGGGAGTTATAACCTTCCTTTGGGATTCTTGCACAATGGTCCTCCCAAGTTTTTGCTTATCGAGTTTTTTAATGAACTCAAGTTACTGTGCAGTTTGCTATGTAGGTCCTTGCTTTTGCTATGCAAGAAACCCAACACTTTAATGTACCTAATGTAGCCGAATACAAAAATGAAAAGGACCATCATCAACAACTATTGCAAGTTCACGAAAATAAGAAGTTCATGAAAACAACAATTAAGTACCCTAGCTTGGCAAAAAAAGAAAAGATGTGTTTGAAATCATAAATTTTTACTAACTTGATGAAATTGTTGGTGCTCGCAAATCATGAAAGTTCTTCCTTGCATCTTCTTCAAGCTTCTTGCTTTGCTTGCAGATCAATACATTGACAAGGAAATCCACACTTAAATTTCAATGCATGCTTCCAAATTGTAAACAACTTCAAGAGTAGGATGATAGAAGAAAAAGAAAACATTATCAACATTAAGCTTTTCAGTGAAAGCTTTTGGCAACTTGTGCAAACCCATGCAAAGTCTTGGAGTTTGCAACAATGAAGCTTACCCTAACATGCTATAATGATTGGGTGACTAGATTAGGTGCGAGGAATTTTTTTTTCAAATAATCGTTGTCATCCATTTAATTGATTTCTCACACACAAATCTTATGCTGCATGCATACTTTTCAATTTTTTTTTTTTTTAATTTATTAGGAGTCCTAGCCAATCATGGTAGGCCAATTGGTATTATTATTTTAAAACAATGTTTGGAAAGGACCAAGGCCTTAGCGCCCCTAGTTCCTTTTTTCATGTTTTCACCCATAGGTAATTAGGTGAGTAGATAGGTAGATATATGTTAGGTAGGGTATATGCAAGCTACAAAGGTTCAATATAAGTAGAAATTACACTCCCTACAAGTCCATACAAGATTATTTAAAATGATTCAAATTGACATGGTTGGTATTTTTAAAAATGTTATTATTCTAATCTTTGAATAATACATGTTCAATCACCTACAAACCTTCACAAATCTAGTTTGTTCAACATTAGTTTAAGTATGATATTGTTCCATAACCTTATTTTGTTATTTTCGTGTTTTTTATGTTATTGCAATATAAATTTTGTTTGTATTTTGGTCTTGCATACTTTGTTTTCTTGGTTTTAACCTTTGTGTTCATGCTTTGGTTCCCTTGTTTTGTGTTTTGGATTTAGATTTAGACCTACTTTGTCATCTATTTTTATAGTTTTCATGCCTATGACAATTCCATGATTAACTTGTCAAACCATGTGCCTTGAACAAGATGTTTAATCCTTACACAAGTCAAATATTTAACTTTCGATGTCAATGCTTAAACTGATACCACCAACTATTCCCATGAATTTCAATTTTGAAGAAGGTTGGTATGGTTTGAGTAAGTTTTGCCACTTTCATTTTGAATTGCTACACAATAATGGAGAGTCCACAATCCTAAATAACCAATGTCCAAGCCACCATTATTGCACCTTTATCATTTGTGAACATTGCTTCGAGCCTTTATTTCCTTGATCTTGTTGTACCATTCAAATGATTTGAAAAAAGGTTAGAGATATGTGTTAATTGCATATTTTCCTCAAAGAAAATTTCTATTTTCCATTGCCTTTTCCAAAAATTTGGATGTCCATTGGCCTTGTTGTTGCAAGGTTGAAAATTTATTTATTCTTGTTGCCTTTTTTTGTGGTGTTGCAACTGTTATTAATCTATTATTGGTTGGTTTAGTAAGGTTTTACTTTGTTGCCTATGAATACATTAGGTATCATGCTTCCACTTTGCTTCTTAGCCCTAATCTCCAACAAGTTGGTGGAATATGCTCTGGACCTACAAAAGGTATGCATTTCAATTGCTTATACATAATAGTCCAAGATTGCAAAAAATGCATTAGGTCTAGATAGTTTAAAAATTCATGATTTTTTAAAAATGGCATAAAAGAAATAAAATCATACAAATTTGAGAAAAGTTGAAATCTATCAATTTATTTGAACCCAAAATTTGATGGGTTCAAATGAACCAAGATCTATGTTAAAAGGTCAACTTTTTGCAATTTAGTTTTACATGTGTCTATGTGATGTCATTTTAATTGCATGTTAATCATGGAAAATTGTGCTTCATCATTAATATATATTTTATGAAATATGAATTTAATCATTGCATGTTCCAATTTTGAATTTTGGTTTGAGCAAAGGATATTTAACAATTTCATTCAACAACATTGTTTTCATATAGGGCCCTTTAATTTTCATGATACAAACATTTCAATTTTTAAAAAATCTAGTAATGGGGACTATTAAAATCTAAAAAAACTCAAGACTTCAAAAAAATTCAATTTTGTGTTTTTCGAAATTTAGGGTCTTTTTAAAGTTCATGGATTTTTTACATCATGCAAATGTGGTGCAATGTATATGGGAAACAAAGTTATAGCTTATAATACAAAAAACTAAAACTTTAATTGTCAAAATGTTTGGGTGTGATTTGAA
>Ga0209208_10009993_pt1 | contig 12404 bp, 11 predicted proteins | sample S1TSphfallax_3_FD_187694 | JGI IMG/M metagenome (GOLD analysis project Ga0209208, IMG submission 187694) | Host-associated microbial communities from peat moss isolated from Minnesota, USA - S1T2_Fd - Sphagnum fallax MG (SPAdes) (version 2) | ecosystem: Host-associated > Plants > Peat moss >...
GGGGGGGGGGGGGGGGGGGGGGGGGGGATTCATGAGCATGGTGACTAGGGGGCGAATGGTGGAAGTAAAAAAAGGTACTCAAACTATTGTTGAAGTTAAGAGTTAGGAATAGAAAAGATGAAGAGGTTGGGGTTGTCGGGCTTGGACTTAAAGAGCCAAAAAAAGGGTATGCCCTTTTATATAGCAAGAGCAAGAAGAATTAAAACTTAGGTTGTCCAAAAGAGGAAAGTAGAGAAGAAGACTATTTTGGGGTGTGATAGAGAACTTTGGAGATATAGATGGTTGGGAGATAGTGTGTAGTGGAAATTAGTAGTGTAAAGATAATGTTAGGGTTTAGTAAGGAGAAAGGAGTGGAAGATTTGGGGATTGAACCAAAACTACATTGTAACCACTTCTTGGAGGTGTGACATTTATTTTGTTAGTAAAAACTTGTTGTATTTTTGGTATGATGATGCTTGCATTATCATATTTCACTTGATTAAAAACCATTGGCCATTTTGATTAATGTTGTACAATTTCATTAATCAAATAAATAAATAAATAAATAAATAATTATAATCAAGTTGATTAGTAAAAAAATACATGTGTCATTCAAGCCCTTGGCCTTTAATCAAAATGTACATGTCCATTGATCACAAATAACAAATTAGTCAACTTGAACATGTTAAAAAATCATGATTTATAATAATGAAATTTCAAATTTTAAAGCACATGTATTGTGGGAACCCAATGTGGCCACCAATTTATGATACCCACATTGATGATGCCATGAATACATGTTGTTAGTTCATGGCATCAATGTGTTGCCTACATGACACAATAAATGGTGTTGATGTGGCACCTATATGTTGTTAAATGGCTTTTGGAAGTGCATTGAGAATGTGCATTTCCACATCGAGCCTTTGTTTGTTAAGAAAAAATACAATGTTTTAAAAATGATCATGTCTAATATTTTTTCTCCAAAGCTTGTGTCATTTTCAAAAACTACATCAACACAAGTTTTTCTTAAAATAATATAAAATTTCAAAGAATAAAAAATTTGATTTTTAAAAAGTTATTTCTCATATGTTTTCCTCAAACATGTACATCATTTCAACAAAAACCTATTCTGACATAGGTTATTTCAAAAACATTTTGAAAATACAAATGACGTAGGTTTTAAGAAAATATTTTAAAAATTCCACATTTTCCCAAAGTCTTATGTCATTTCCAAAAAAAATTACATTGACATAAGTTTTTATTTTTTTTAAGAATTCAATTTTGTTTAAAAAATGTATGTCTTTTAAAAGAACTTACATCAATATGTCATATATTGGAAATGCCATAGGTACCAAAAAATAATAATATTTTGTTTCAAAAAGAGATTCCAAAACTTACATTTTTTAAAGAAAAAACCGACATCCTACATTGACATAGATTTTTTTTCAAATGAAGTAGGTTTTTCTTTTTTTAAAAGGTAAAATTTTCTCAAATTTTTTCTTTTTTTGGTCAAAGAAACTACATCATTTAAAAAACGACCTATGTAGGTTTTTAAAAATGATTTTAAAAAATCATTCAACATGAAGAAAAGACACTTCTACGATTACTTTTGATATTCACAATAAGGTAACATATAAATAAACTTCTTTTTAGATACAAATATAACAAGACCATGTCAACAAAATTTTGAGCCCATTCACATGTAACCTATTTTCAAGTTATAGTAAGAATTATAAAAGTCATAGATTTCAATGTTGGTTTGGTATATAGGGTTACATTGGGTATAAACATTAGTAGTAAACACCTTAATAGTTTGATATAATATGATTGAAAACAATATCAATCTATTCCTTAGTTTGGTAGAGATATTTGCATTGTGATGGTGACCTTACTACTTCAAACCCTAACATTGAAGAACCAAAAGCTAAATGAAACCATTGACAAGACTTGTTTGTATATAATGTGAAAAAAACAAATAAAACAAACAATTTCAATTACCTCACACAAGATGAATAATCAACTAAGGGGAAAAAATGACCACGAGCATTAATTCATGAGAAAAATCCATTAAAACAACACAATAGTCACAAAATTAAAACAATCCACACACATAAAACCATTGTTGTTAAAATTGGAAAACGTTGTGACATGGAGGATTGTAATTTGCACAAATGTTTGAAAACACAAATCATAAAACACCTACCACCTTGGTTTTAAACTATTTCAATCTAAAAAAAAAAAAAACAATCACAACAAATATTAGGTTTATTTGATGAATGTAATTCACATGAACATTGAAAGCAAATAACACTTGCAACAACAATCTTGATATCTTTGAAAATCTCAAAAATGTTGTTGTAAATTTCATACCATTTTAAAGGAAATTAGGGAAATTAAATATTTAGGGTCATATCAATATTATGTGTAAACTTAAAAACACATTGGGTGGTTGGTAATGAATAAGGTAACAATAACACATATTAAGGCCAATTTAATCCTTTAAGTATCAATTCCTAAATAACCATTTACTTGGTTGATTTTTCAATGCCATTACAAATGTCATTATTAATATTAGTTCCAACACATGTATATTAATATAACAAGGATCACAATCACATGCACCATAATTATAGATTTGAATATAAGGTAAATGTCACATGTATTAAACAATATGATATAAAAAAAATTTAAAAACTAGAAAGATTTTTTAAGAACATATATAAAAGTTTTAGAAAATTTAAAATTTAATTAATTGATAGCCAATTGGGAATATAACACCCATTCTTAACAATTTTTTTGATTTAGATAAAATTAACATTAATTTTTAGAAAGTGAAAGTGGCAAAACTTGTAGAAGACAAAGTTAGCATAAGCTTTTAATTTTTAAAAAAAGAGCTTGTCAATGTAGGCTTTTTGAAAATGTGATCAATGAATTTTTAAGAAAAATTATTTTGTAAAGTCTTATAAAATGTTAATTAATGAAACATTTTAAAAGGTTGATGGACTTAAGAAATTACATTAATATAAATAAAGGTTTGGAGAGCACCATCCTTTATTCTTGTCAACACAAATTGTGGCATTTATAATTTTAATTCGTTTCATGCTTAATTTGTATTATGTCTTGTTCAAACAATAAAATCTTTTAGTTTTGATTTATTACTAAATTATTTTTTTGATAAATTCATATAGTTTTTCTTTAAAATTATATTTATGTTTTTTCCTTGACAATAAAACTTTAAAATGAAGACATTACCATAGTAAAAGCTCAAACCAAACACTATCTAAGCAAACATTCAATTTTAACAATGGTTTTGTTAGTTTATTTTAATTATCGTAAATAATAAAAATAAAAATGATATCACATTAAAAAAATGTAAAATTAGTGATTGTGAAAATCATGAACTTGTGTAATGATTAAATAATGTGAGTTTTCCAAAATGTAATTTTTTTTTTTGAAATCAAAATATTTTAACACATTTTCCTTCACATGGAGGTAATGTCATAACCCTAGCCTTGGGCTTACGACCAAAGCAAGAACTTGCGAAGGTGTAGGCCAAGAATGAAGCCCAAGAGTCACATTTGATGCTTCTGAGAGTGAACTTTCACACTCTCAAATGAATTCCCATTTTGGAAGTTGGAGTCTCGATGGACCCCTGAATTTTTAGAGAGCGATTGCAGGGGTCAAAACTCATCGGATTGAAAAGTTCTTTATATCATTAGAAAAATCTTAGAACATAAATGTCTAAAATGAGCTTGTATGACCCATTTAGGTATTTAAAACACAAGTTATGGCCAAAAGTCAAATTGCCAATTTGACTCCCGACCACTAAAAGTTGGGAATCACCCCAATTTCCTTGCATGTAAGTGACATGTCACATATCATTGGAAAGCTTTCATGAGGGTTACAAATATGCTTTAGACTTCACCTTAATTGAAAGTGTGCACATAGAATTATAGGCCTCTAAAGTCGCAAGAATCCCAATTTTAGGAATTTCGAGACTCCTAAGATAAAATGACATTTGGGTGTTGGCCCCGTGACTAGGCATAAATATTATTATAAGGAGGAAAGTGGTGGCTTCCCTCAAGTTTAGGTTGTGGTGAGTTTTGTGAGTCCATGTTTGCCCATGATTTGTCCGTGCACCAAAAGTGTTCCAACTACGCATTAACCAATTTATTGTTTGGTTTGTGCAGGTCTGTCTGAGTAATTGAATTGTTTGTCAACCTTCCTAGTCCCCATTCTGGAGTTCTAGCACGCCCTTTTACCTTGGAAGTGCTACAAGCCAAAAACCATGCCCCAACTCCTTCTCCTTCCATTGTTTTCACCTTTGGATTCGCAGTTGAGTCTGTCAAGGAACTTGGGGGGTGCGTTAGGTAAAATAGAACATATGCCGTTGTTTAACCCCAAAATTGTTTTATAATTATTTTTCAATTTTAAAAAGATTTCTTTGAAATTTTTTTTTGTATATAATATAACACACAATATTTCTTTTGCTTTACAAATAGGTGTTTTGATTTCATGATAGGCTTTACAAATAACATAAAGCCTTGCATTTTTATTTTTGCATCAATTCATTATGAAAAAACTATGTTTGTTGTAATTTGTCTGATGTAATTAAAAAATGTTCGATAAAACTAGATTGTTACTAAAAAGTGTTCAATAAAATTAGATTATAACTAAATAGACAAGTTGCAACAGACATGATGTTTTCATACTGATTTTTACACTATATAAAAACCTTGGGCCACAAGAGCATTATCAAAGTTAGACTTGCCCTTGGTTCTTGTAAGATGCGAAGCTCAATTTCAATAATGAAAGCTTGTCTTTAGTTCTTACCAAATACAAGCCCAATTTTGATAGTGCAAGCTTGCCCTTAACTTTTGCCAAATGCAAGTTTGATTTTGATTATGCGAACTTGCTTTTAGTTTTCAACAAGCGCAAATCCGATTTCAACAATATGAGCTTGCACTCAATTCTTGCCAAACACAAGCTTGATTTTGATAATGTGGGCTTACGTTTGACACTCATTAATCACAAGCCCAATTTTATTAATGAGTACTTGCAATAAACTTTCAACAAGCTCAAGCCCAATTTTAATAATGAGTACTTGCATTCAACTTTCAACAAGCTCAAGCCCAATTTTGATAATGTGGGCTTATGCTTGATGCTCATTAAGGGCAAGCTCGATTATAAAAATGTGTGCTTATGTTTGATGCTCATTAAATGCAGACCCAATTTTAATAATGCGTGCTTGCATTCAACTCTCATCAAGTTTGCGTGCTTATGTTTGATGTTCATCAAGCACAAACCCACCAATTTTGATAATGTGGGCTTGCTCTTGATGCTCATTAAGCGCAAGCCCGATTTTAATAATGCGTGCTTGCACTCAGCTCTCATCAAGTGCAAGCCCAATTTTGATAATGCAGGCTTGCACTCTCAGCTCTTTGCAGAGCACGAGCCCAATTTCAGTGATGCTTGCTGCAGGGCATAACCCTACACTAATCACTCACATGCACATTGTCATTGAATTCAGATTATTCTCTAACAAGTAGAAGGAAAAGGCCACTGCCCTCATCTGCCTGACAAAAGAACCCAGCTGGAGTCATGGGTTGAGTGCACTCTGCAGCAGCAGCATTATCTTCATCTTCTTCTTCTTTCTTCCTTTCTTGTCCTCTTCTCTCATGTAAGTTACAAACTGATGTCCAAAAAAAGAGGCCGGACCACCACCACAAGGCAGCCGAGAACGGTCCCTACAGAAGGTGATGCAGGAAGCTCACGCTCGCTCGCTCGCAACAGAACTACTATTACAATCTATTTTACATACATAAAAAACACTGGCAGATATTGACACTGTGTAGCTGTTGCTGCTCCTGACTTAAATGATGGCACGCACAATATGTCCTGATTGGCAGATACAATAAGTCCTGTTCTTCAATCTTAAAAGCTTTCCTCGAAAGTGTAAATGATTCTTTTATGTTCTTTTACGCGGCCGATCAGATACGCTGTTTTCCTCCAGTGACGTAAAATTTCCTGTGTACCTGTTGTGGCTGCATTGATGCAGGCAGATAGAGAGAAACCGCACGCCTGACGAGGTGAGTGAGATCGCAGGGGCGGAGACGATGACGACGACGACGACGATGAGGACGACTACAGTTGGAGAAAGCGAACTTCTGTATCTATCTTTGATGTCAGGTAAGTAGTAAGCGTTGAGCAAGCAAAAGCCGGAGGGCTAAGAAGAGCGCCATTACGAGTTTCCATTAGTGACAAGCGCGTGATGATATTAATAGCACTTATGTATGTATCCTTTTTTCTGGCGCAACGCGCTTCCAATGTCTGTGCCTGCAAGCATCCTTTCAAGAAATGTCGTTTGCCTATCGATCATCTCCCTTGCGTTCTCTCTCTCCATCGACCTCTCGCGCTCCTCGGCTGCTTTTCGTCATTACAACACGATTTTTCACTGGCGCGACCGTTTCTTGCTGATCCTTTTTTGGAGTGAAATTTTGTTGCGGCTTGGCGTCGTATCGTGGCCGCATTTGTTAGCTTTGTGTGTTGAAGGTTGCTGTTGTATGTATGATGTAAAGAGTGTTTTCCCAGAGTGTATGTACGCGACGATCTTCTTGCTCTTTGTGATTTCCGTTCCTCAAGTCGGACATTTGCTATCGCCTACTACTCTATTCCTTGAAAATCTGTTTGGCGTGATTGCGCGATCGATTCTTTCTGATCGTTTTTGGTGTGAAATTTTGCGCCCATTGACGTCGTACGGTGGCCGCATTTGTTAGTTTGTGTGTTGAAGATTGCTGTCGTATGTATGTGAAGAGTTTTATTGCGCAGCTACGCAGCGATCTTCTTCCTGCTGCTTGCCGTGATTTCCGTCCAAGTCGAACATCTGCCATCGCTTGCTGTATTCAGTGAAAATCTGTTTGGATCGACTGTGGGATCGTTTCTTGCTGATCGTTCCTTGTGTGAAGTTTTTTGCACATTGGCATCGTATCGTGGCCGCATTTGTCAGTTTCTGTGCTCAATATTGCTGTTGTATGCCTGTAAAGAGTGTTACCACGCATCTACGCGGCGATCTTCTTCCTGCTGCTTGCGATTTCCGATCTGTTATCGCCTACTTCATTCTGTGAAAATCTGTTTGTAGTGACTGACTGCTTCTGCTGCTGCTGACAAAGCGGCTTTCGTGTTGGAGTTGACGTGACTTGCATTCTATGAGGAGGAAGAATGCGTCCGTCCAGGCCCGCGTCTATCGGTATTTGTAGTAACACGAGTTGACTGGTTGCGGGTCACGACACTGCGTAACACCAGCATCCGAATCCATGGCGCTGTGACATTCCTCTCAAGGCAAGTCTTCTTCTTGTAACTGAATTTCTTTCTCGACGGTATGCTCTTCGTCGTATTGCCTCAGAAGTGGTTGTTTCTGTTCCTTCCAGCGATCTCACGCAACAAATTTGAGTGCTGCGGCTATTGCCGCTATAGAGGATTCCATAACGCCAGCAATGTGGATCGTTCTCCTTGCAACTCGAATCTGTATCTATTACTGCACCTTCGTGTAGCTGGTTGATGATGGTATGGATCGTGGACTGCAGTGTGCTGGAAGCCAGATCCTGATAGAAGCTGCTGTCGGCCACGCTGTGATCGAAGGAGGAGACAAGATTCGCTTGTAGATTTCTGGTACCACACAACAAAGAAATGGGATGTGGACAGAGCTCAAATCCGAAATGCTACTTAGACTTAGCCATCAACGGCAGTGTCATTGGACGCTTAGTTGTAGAGTTGCGAACAGACAAAGTCCCCAAAACTGCTGAAAACTTTCGGGCCCTTTGCACGGGTGAGAATGGCAACTCCTACCAAGGGAGCACTATCCACAGAATTGTTCCAGGCTTCATGGCACAGGTAATACATAAATGGGTGCATTCGCACCTTGCCCGAGACTGTGAATTACATTGATCACATGCTATTTCCATGGATTTCAGGGAAGCCTGATGGGAATGAATCAGAAGTTGAGATCACAACTAAGTTTTTTCCATTTTCTTTGTGCTTTTGAAACCACAGGGAGGTGAATGCGGAAAATCTATCTATGGGAAGAAGTTCGAAGATGAGAATTTCAAGCTTTTGCACAAGGGCAAGGGTGTGCTCTCTATGGCTAACACTGGACCCCATACCAATGGTGAGCTTGTTAGTGCCAGTTTTTGGGTTTAGGGTTTTTGGCAAGGGTTTTTTGTAATTTGTGTCATATGCTGAAGCAATGGTACATTTGCAATTAATACCTAGTCCTATTCTGTTTCATTATCTCTGACCTGCAATGATGATGACTGTGCAAAGACAGCTTGACCTGGATCTCTTTGAAGATTGTAGATTACAACCACATTGGTTACATTGGTCCTTGTGGTCAACATTTTCCAACACACATGGCAGTTTTCAGGTGTCATTATTGTAATTCATGTCCAGGTGGATTGATTTCAGTATCTGCACATACTGCAACTGGCAATAGATAGGTGCCAGTTTATGCATACCTGAGCAGTTCTGCTTTGAATGGTATGCAGGTACACAATTTTTCATTTCCTTGGGTGATTGCTCAGAATTGGATGGAAAGCATGTGGTCTTCGGCAAAGTTGTTGAAGGTATGCTAACTATATCAGGAAGATGCCAGCAAGGAAGGTTGTTTGAACCCTTCCCTCACATGTTACGAGACCTGAAATTGTAGTAATTTGTTGGTTGCTTCACAAGTTGAAACTGAAAGTTTTGGTGGAGCCAGAGGCTCATCCATGTGAGCAGACAGAAAGCTGTGTCACTCTTTGCAAGAACCATTGTTCAGGCTTCTCATTGTGGCAGGAACTTAGTACACAGACTTTTGCAATATTCTGTGCCTGAAATGTTGGGCAGATCATTATACATGTATGCTACTGGTAGGTGATGAAGTCAGTGGGGGAGTATGGCAGCTACTCACTGCTATTCACAATGAAGGTGATGGTCTGATACTTTGTGAGTAATATTCACAAGGTTATGACCATGCTAATTCTTGTTGTGTTTGTTTGAGATTGGTGGGAACTGACACAGCATTTACCTTTAAAGTGTTATTGTGGAGTCTCCCATGCAATTTTTCCAGGTGTATTGTCTATAGTTGTCACATACTTTGCCAATGTTTGCAGGGAAAGAAGTGCTAGAAGCATTGAATGACTTGGGCAGTGCTGAGGGCCAAACCAAAAGGCCAGTCATTGTTGCGGACTGTGGGGAGATTATTGGTAAACATGGCAAGTCGCCCTCCTAGAAAATATGAAGAGTGGAACTGATACACAACAGAAAAAAATGCCTAGTAAGTGCTTATTGCATATATATCTAGTGCTGACATTTGCATTTCCCATCTTCAACACAAAATCATGTTGAAGGTTTTTGAAGTTATGAATGAAGCTGTCATTGATTTTGGTTGATATTCTCATAACTACTACCCATAAGGTTACCTGGATGAAATTCTGTGTGTAATTTGTCATCCTTGGACTAGTTTCTGTCAATTGCTGAATTGATGTCTACTTTCAGCCCTCACTTCTGTGAGTCCTTCTGTCAATAAATCCTATTGGGTTCAACTGGACCAGTAAGGGATACAGTGTCCCTGCCATGTTTTACAAGCTTTCTTCACAGTCACCTCCAGTTTTGAGATCAGGAGATGGGAGTCATTCTGGATGTAAGATGTTTGTATGGCTAACAGTGCTAATGTGAAAGCTTTTTCCCTTTTGACAGCAGTGAAGATGAGTGAGTACTTCTGGTGCAATTAGCTACCTAACAGCTCATTTCCACATTGTTGTTGGTTTTAAATTCCGAACAATCACTGGCAGTGCTTCGGTGAAAGTCTTGATCTATGAACTCCATCTTCATTGATTTACATGAATAATTCACATTACACATGTGCTCCCTTGGTGGAAATGATAGTGCTTGTATGTGTGGTTATGATAATGTGTAGCAAAAGTGGGAAGCAGCTAATTTCTCCAAAGAGTTAAGTACAAGACGAGCAGCACAAAGCCCAGGTACCTTGTAGGCTTCTTATGGATGCATGTTGTGATTTCCACCAGCCCAAATAATGTCAAACAGACTTAGCATGGAAGTCAAAAGCCTTCAACAACTTAAATTCATAATGGTGTCAGATTACTGGACTGGCTCCATAGTACTCATGGTATTGTAATTTCAAATATTTGTGGCACCACAATTATTACATTACAGGATTGAACTAGCATCATGCAGGCAGAAATGAATAATTTGAAAAACTTTGAAGTTGATTGCTGTTCATTTTCTCATTTTTCCAAGCTCCAAGCAAGTTTTGTGAATTCATTCAAATCCGGTGAAAATGGACGCTCTGGGAATTCACAAAGGAATGATGGGCATTTTACCTTTTCTGTGCATTAAAGTTTAGATTCATCCAGAATTTTGGTGAAGAAAACACAACACTAAAAAAGGCACAAGCTTATTAGATTAGATAGTGGAGCAAGATATACAATCTCAGGAAGATGCACATTTATTTTGATTACTAGAAGAGAAGGAAAAAAAAAAGCACACAAGAAAACAAATGCACATTTTGCCAGACATACCCAGAGCATCAGCAGAATCATTCCAGAAAGGAGTTTATGTGCGGAACACAGAACAAAGAGAATGCATTCAAGGAAGGAATTTGTGTGCAGATCAAAGAGCAAAAAGATATGGCATGGAAGGAAGGCAATTGTGTGCAGCAGAACACAGAACAAGATATAAAAAATTATGTGTGCAGAACAAAGAACAAACATATGCATGAAAGGATGGCAATTATGTGCAGAAAAGAACACAGGACAAATGGATTTGCAAGAAACTGCAAAGTGAATAAAACTTGGAATACTTTTAATTGCAAAAGCTCTACCAAGTTGGGTAGCTGCTGCTGCTGCTGCTGCTGCTGCTGCTTCAGCTGCCAGACAGAAGAAGTCCTGCATGCATGCAGTATGTAAAAATTACAAGGTGATTGAAAAAAAAGGATCACCCAATATGTCTATGTCTATGATACACTTCATCTTTGCTGCTGCTGCTGCTGCTGCAGCGACTGCAACATCTGAATAAAAGATTCTTTACTGGAGTTTTTTTTGCTTTGAACTCCTCCAAATTGTTGTTGGCCTTCAATTGCAAGTAACATAGCCTGGTGTGAGTCTTGAATTGGCGGCTGTTGTCCTCTTCTCCCAGTTCAAGTTGATTGGTCTCAAGACGTCAGCAGCAGCAGTAGCAGCCTCAGATGCAAATTGTCCTGCTGCCAAAGTCATGGTCTCCTCGGCTATGGTATCCAGCGTGCTTGCTGGTCTTGGTGAACATCTCTCCACTGTGATGATCTGAGGTGGAGCAGTTTCCAACCAAAGTCCCATAGCTGCTACTTTCTCTAGAATAGTGTCCAGAGTTCTTTGCTTCTGTGAGCTCCTCTCAACTGTAATAATCTGAGGAGGAGCAGTTTCGAACCACGAGGAGCTCATACCCGATCTTGTTCTACCCATTTCTCTCTCTCTCTCTCTCTAACCCTACTACTCACTCCCACCCGTCCGCACAGAAATGTGGCGTACGATCTCTCGCTCCTTTTGATATCTCAGGAGTGAAAAACAAGAACTGAAAAACGCAGCCGAAAACCTCCGCACCTTTTCTTGGGGTGCCGCAATTGCCGCAGGAAGAGCACGAGACACCTCAGAACTCCAACCCTAGCTAGGACAAACACGCACCTCAAGAATGGAACAGAAAACCGAGCAAACAACGTGCGACAGAAGAGACTTGGGGAAGACAAAACGCTCAAATGGGCACACAAAAAAACCACTTGCTAGAGAGCGCCGGAGGCTGTAGGCGGGCAGAAAACACACCCAACACGAGCAACGAGCACGAGCAACGACGATGACGAAGAAGAATCCTTGGAGAGTTGAAAGATGAATCCGCGTGTCTGCGAGCTTTGAAGGTTTTGAGAGCAGGAAGAAACCGTGGGGAGCACGGGGGCCGGACCCGGGCGCGGGCCCCACACAACGGGGGAAGAAGAGTAGTAGTGCACTGCCCGGGTCCGGCAGGCACCCGTAACACGGCACCCGTTCTTTAGTGTAGAGCTTCTAGATTCTTGCCATTTGTCGAAAACCAGCCATGCCGATGGCCCCACCAGCCGTCAGATTCAGCGCATTTTCCGCGTTAGAAAGTGACGTGATGCATTGCTGGCCCATTATGGCAGTGAGTTGTCTAGCGGGATTCTGCATGCCATTCCGCGGGAGGAGAGGAGGGTTCTGGAACACTCTTGGTTTTCTTTTTTTGCATGCCATAAATTGGCCACGTTTCCATTTGTGGGCAGACACTATGGAACTCATTTTTAATTAATGGAATTTTTTTTATAAAAAATTTCATTTGTGGGCAGACACTATGGAACTCATTAATTAAGGGATTTAAATTTTTTTTTTTTG
>Ga0209208_10009994_pt1 | contig 12403 bp, 15 predicted proteins | sample S1TSphfallax_3_FD_187694 | JGI IMG/M metagenome (GOLD analysis project Ga0209208, IMG submission 187694) | Host-associated microbial communities from peat moss isolated from Minnesota, USA - S1T2_Fd - Sphagnum fallax MG (SPAdes) (version 2) | ecosystem: Host-associated > Plants > Peat moss >...
GGAATTTATCTCCAAATGATTAACCAAAAAATTTATAAGGCATAAAATGTGGTCTACCTTCATAAAACCTTGTAGATTGCAAGCCTTCTTAGGTTTATTCACTTAACCAAGACCTATTCTTCCTCATCATCATATTGAATTATAGAATCTTGTGCAATTTTTTGTTTCCTCTTTTTTCCTTATGGTTATGTTGTAGGAAACAAATTTTATAACTTCAAAGATTTCAAGTGTTCCTCTAAAGTTTGTCCTTCGACTCCATTATGGACTCAATTGTTGTTATGTGCACAAATGGTCTAGATGCAAATGTTTGTTGTGATCTCTTTGGTTATTTTTTAGGGAACCATTAATGTATCAAAACTTTTATGACATGTGCAAAGTTGCACATGTCCTAAGCATTCACCTTGCCTTTCCCTTCCAACATCTTGACTAGAAATTTTATCCAACTATTAAATTCCTTGACCAAATGCATGTACATGATTTTTCCCAATCTACCTAATTTCCTTTATCTACCTTCATCATTGTAAATGCATTTTTATTTTTAAAGTAGTGGATTTTCTCTCTCTAGTAGATTATTTGAATAAATGCAAGAAGTCTAATATCATAAAGTGTCTTCATTTTGGCCACACTCCAATATTCATTATTACATAAACACCAAACATTGCAATGTTTATAAACAATTTTTTTGGTTCTACCTTGTCTACCTATTTTTCCTCCTTTAACCTTTTACAAATTATTGGTGGAATTCCTTAATACTTGGAAAGAAAACAACAAATAGTAGGTTTTTGCAAGAATTGGATACATGGTAATAGTTGTAAACAAACCTATTTTGGGAAAAATGTTTAAGATCTCATAATGGTTTCCACTCTACTTCAAACAATCCTAGTACACTAGCCCATTTTCTCTTTTATACTCTCATATCAATTCATACCACAACCTTATCTAGTTTTAAATAGTAACTATGTTTTAAAGGCATAAACATGTATCTATTTGTTTATTTGGGAAGTATAGACAATACTTGTTACACCCCACCACCGAAATTGGCCATGGATCTAATGTGTGGTTGAGTTTTGTAGAATTGAGATTTGGAAGAAGATGGAACTATATACCTTAAAGGTTGTGAACTTCGTGGTTCTTTTGGTTCTTATTAATGTTCATGGAGGTGAGATTATTGTTCTTGTAATTCATCTTCTTCCTATGCATAAAATATGATCACATCTTGCTTTAAATTACAAGGTCAAGCCTAAACAACTTGTGCTTTTATTGTTTATCAAAGTACTTCAATTTCTTGCTTCACAATTTATTTGGTGAAAATGGTAATGTCGGTTGTCCATGTTGTGGATATTGTGTTTACAACAACATTAAGTACACAATTTGCTAAATGTTATCCTTTTGTTAGTATTTTTATCTCTTCTTTTCATTTTCTTGTGTGTAAGGCACTATAATATTTCAAGCAAGCTTTCTTCATTCTAACAACTTCAAATGACAAGTTCAAGGAATATGATAATGACATAATAACTATTGCTTGCAATGGTTATCATTCATGTTTACTATAAGCTAATAGTTGAAGTTATTGTTTCATGCATTTTTTAAAGTTAGTGATTTAATTAGTTCATCATTAAAAAAATCTTGGCCTTTTTTCCATTGGACTTTACTTTGCCCTAACACAACATTACTCATTGCCACCACTATGATAGGTAATTCCTCTTCTACATATGCACAATATATTCCCACTTACACATTATTTACATCAATTTCCTTGTGGTCCTTGTCATTTATAGACTCACTACCAATGGCTACATTGTCATCATTGCCATCTTTATTAGCATAATTGTAAGACTTCAATTTATTCACATTCACAAATACAAAATTACTATAAAATTTGTCCACGTTAACTAAGAATACTATGTTATTAGGCAAACAATATTACATTTTGTGAGGCCCAAACCAAGGGAAGGGGTTTGGGCCTAAATGTGTGTGACTTCCTTTGAGAAACCATAGTACATAGTCACCAAATTGAAATTGTTTTTCAATATGGTATTGTTGATTCCATGGTGTTTTATTTGATTGATTAGTCCATGCAATCTCTTATGAATATAATTTATCATTATATTATTTTTATTTTTTTGAGTTGATTGTTGTTTATGGGCGTGAAACAAGGTAAAGGGGCATATGAAAGTTTGGAAATTTCTCCATGTTCTTTTTTTTTGGCAACATTACAATGATGAAATGGGCATGTTCATAAAGAACCTTGATGACTTTTAAACATGAGAGGGTTGTGATATGTTGTCCATTTATTTAATTTTTAGGTCATATGTTTTATCATTACAAGTTGATTATATGTTTGTCATGTTCAATTTGAAGTATGGTGTTTAATTTGAGTGATTATAGGTTTGCCATGTCTAATTTTAAAGTCTAGGGTTTTAAAACTAAATGTTTTAGGTTTACTATGTCAAATTCAAAGTCTAGGGTGTCCAATTTGAAGGTTCTAGGTTTGCCATGTCCAATTTCAATTTGAAGGTGTTCAATTTGATGGATTCTAAGTTTACAGTGTTCAATTTGAAGGTTTGGGGTGTTCAATTTGATGGATTTTAAGTTTACAAATGTCCAATTTTAAGACCTATGGTGTCTAATACAAAAATTTCAAGTTTTCCATGTCCAATTTTAAGGTGCTGGTGTTCAATTTGTGGGATTTAAAGTTTTCATGTCCAATTTTTGCTCCAATTTGAACTTTTTAGATTTTCCATGTTCAATTTCAAGGTTTGAGTATTCAATTTAAAGGTTTCATGTCTACCATGTCCAATTTGAAGGTTTCAAGTTTGCCATGTTTAATTTCAAAATTTGGGGTGTCCAATTTGTGAAGTCTAGGTCTTCCATGTCAATTTTCACAATTTTGAATATCCAGTTATTTTTATAAAAAAATTCCATGTTCAATTTGAGGGTCTTGAGATTTTTCCATTTCTAATTGTAATGATTATGTTGGTGTTTGTCAATTTTAGTCATGTGTTAGTGCATTTTTAAACCTTTAGTGTCAAGTCCTTTGTTTTTCAAATTGTGTTGTGCCCAAAAGCTTTCTTGTGAAGAAACATATGTTGCAAAGTTTATTATGAATCCAACAATTTATTTACATATGTAAGGAGATGCAAATCAAACTTCAAGATTAGAAATTATAAAAGTGATGCAAGTCAGACTTTAAAATTATAAATTGTAGTTTCTCATATCTTTTGTTGGTTACAAACTACAACATGTTTCAACTCATTATACATTAGAGCAAAATGTTACATAACAAATATACGATTTGTTTCAAAATATGTTCTCCAAATTCTTTTGTATTTGTGATCAGATTATGTGTCAAACAGGAAAATTATTGATCATGAAAAATTCAATGGCATCAACACTTTAAGACTAAAACCCTAAATCTGGACTGCATGTAGAACTGCATCCTCTTTGGAAAATCAGAACTGAATCTGTTAGATGAAAACCCCAGGAAGATGATTGAAGCTTGAAACTCATCATGGTAGACTGCAATTTTCTTATATCCCATTCAATCTTAAGCTTTATCCTTATCTGATGATGCCTTTTGAAATGGTGCCCTCCAGTGTGCTTGCTCTTATCTCACTAGTACAACCAACAACTTATGTTCCCAGTCTGTTTATGTGTGTGGAAGACTGGTGGTGTATGTGTTTGTTTTGGTACAATAGGGTCTGGGAAGGCTGCTGTCACAGTCCTCAGTGTCACCCAATATCAATGTTACATAATCCCTGATTAAAGGTCTGCTTAGTCTGTCTTACACTAAGAACACCCAATTTGTCTCGCAGCATCTTCTGCAATTGGCAACACTGTCTACCCATGCAAGATTGCCTCAGTTTCCTAAGCACTGCTCAGAAACTGTGCCACATCCTAGCAAACCTCTAGAATCTTTGGGCATGCAGATACAGCTTGCTAATAGCTCTTTTGTGGGGGGACCAAAACTGAGGGATACAAGTATTGTGTATTCAAAAACCGATTCCAACTTTTTTCAGAGACATGTTGCTTGTTTCCCTTTGAATGTTATGGGTCTTTGGCCTCTTCACCACTCCATGCTTTCTGATCTGAAATGAATCTAGAAAAATGTTGCGTTTCGCCTCTGGTGCCACTTGGTTCAATCTCAAGTCTCTTACCTTCAGCAGCTTGCAAGAGCTCCCTGATGGATGTTCCTTCTTACCCATGACCATTTTGCACTAATATTTAATTACCTTCTACTTTGTTGTAGGTCTCACTATATAGATTGTCAATGCACTTAAAACCATACTGCATGTGCTTGAATGCTTGCCAGTTGAGGCTGTCAAAGTGTTAACCAACAATTTAGAAAACTGCAGCAACAGTTTAATGAGCACACAAAGTATTGCGGGAGCTAACCCCCTAAATCCAAAATCAACTATCAACTCAAAGTTACAGATCCAAATGTTTCTGTATGCAGTAAGCAAAATGAAAGCAGTTGTAGTTGGGTGTAGGTGCACATGCTTTCTTTAGTACAAAGTGGATGCCAACAGTTTAGAACTAGTGCTCTACACAAAACTTACTAGTCATTTACAACCCAAACCATTTTTTGTAGTCTCAGACTGGCAGCAGGAGGATGTGTCATGAGGATGCAGCCAGCAACTAGTTGTCAATTTGCATGCAAGCGTTTGCTACCAAAGTGGAAGTTCAGAGTTTGCCTAAAGAGGAAAGAGACATCTCCCCTTTGGCTGAGGATCTAAAGGCTGAATATTCTTCATAGATTTGGGCACCAGTGAACAATTCCACCCATGTGAACGTCTGTCTGTATCTTTCACCCACCATTATCACCTTGCAGAAATTCAAAGATGACCAGACACACTTTGCACTCACCCATGGAGGCAGAACAAGTGAAAATTGTCAGGAGACACACTTGTATATGTGGCTGATGGTTCTCTAATCTGTCATGTGGCTACTTTGGCACTCAACTATACATGTCATGAAAGTCTTAAGAGCATCTCACCCACTTCCACCAGGAGTAGCACAAGCAAATAACCATCTAGATTCACCAGCTTCAAATTCCTTAGCCTCAACAACAGATATGGAGAAGGCCAGAGTCAAGAAGTAAGATGTCTGAACTAAGAGTTGTCCAAGAGAATATGCCACACTAATGATCATAACTGCAAGAATTCCCACAATCCGGAGAAATGGTCAGCAGAATCCAAAACTTGTAGCACCTCACATTTCCAGCCATCCACGCCAGATGCAACTTGCAAGCACTTCATGGCTTCTTTCCCAGGCTCTTCAACTTGAATCTGAAGGTAGAAAGTAAGTACTTTCCATGGATCACATTGCAACCCAACAGATGGCAGATCTCGCACACATCATGGACTTTCCACCTTTGATTTCAGAGCTTTCACAATACAGCAGGCCAATTGTGGTGGATAGTAGGGGTGAAACCAGGCTTCCATCACATGGTAGCTTTGATTTCTCACAGGGAACTTGTGTAGGACTTTTAGGAGAACTGGATGAAGAGCAGGGATTACTGCAGGAAAAAGAGTATCTTATTACCCCATGTCCTCCACAACCAAATACTGAAGCACCCTGTAGTATTGAACTGCATACATTGAACAAACATAGAGCCCCACTGTGAACTGCCATATTGAAGATCTCAATGACAGCAATCAACATATGACCTAGATGCTACAAAACCCTAGGAGATTAGACAACAAAACAGGTTCAAAGATTTGGGGAAGATGATTCTCGAGCCATCATCCTGGCAATGGATTGTTGATATTGTACAGCCAGCTGAGAAGAGTTTAGTTGGGATTTATCATCTGCAGCTGTCACTCTCTTCTTCTGAAATGATGTCAACTTAGCGGCTACTGTAGGGGAGACACTGCCAAATGTGGGCAGACTGCGTTCGGTGCGCTCTGACTTTTTTCCTAAAGTCAGCACCTCCTTCTCCAGATGAGACAAGTAGCTTTCAAACACACTAGTTGTCACTGATAACCGGAAGTCCAGACGGAACAGAAACTCAAGCTCCAGCCGATTTAGTTCAACCACACTCACACCCCCCACCCTTGCAAAGAAGGCATTGTTGAAATGCCTGCAGGCCATCCATTGAAAGGAAATGTCAGGATCACCATGACCTTTAAAGGTGCAAAGATATTCTTTGGTTCATGTAATACTATACTTGACACCAAAACAATTTATGGATAGCTGTGATACTCAGCCATCCTTCAATTCAGATATCTGGGGGAAGAAAGCCCTCAGATATCCACTTCTAGGACCATAGAAGAATGATCTGAAGGAACAAAAACCACAAAAGGTAAGGCCCTGCCTACTGCAGTGATGAGTAGCCTTTCCAGAGATGAACAGCTCTCAAATAAACACTTGAGAACATAGAGGCCTCTTTAGGTAAGAATCAAGATGATACAGGACATATACCAAGAGTGCATCTTAAGCAGAATAAAGAGGGGTTACATAAAGATTTTGTGCATACCAAGGAGGTATATCATGAGTTGAGGACAAATCAGAAACAGTGGGCAAAGGCCAGAAATGCTGATAATTGGGACTTAAAAGTGCACAGAACAAGCAGCATGTGATTTCTGCACAAACTTTATGCTACAAAAATCTACTATTCATTTCCAACATCCTAACTGGATGATCGACCCATTTCATATGTCCTTGACCATTTGAGGATACTTGTCAGCTAAAGACTTAGGGTGGCCATGAGGATTTGAGAGCTAAGAATCAGATGTACCCATCACCTAAATAACGCACAAGAGGCAAAACAATAAGGTGTGCTCTGCACATCCTGAACTCAGCAAAAGTACATCCATTCTCCAGTAAGTGCAATCTACTGATAGTGGTACTAGTCTGCAACACACTAGGTAATGATCTCAAACTCTTCAACATCAGGAAAACCCTAGAACTCCAACATCCCAAACAAGTCGGAAGCATAGTTCCTACTACTGATCAAAGTTCCAAAATGCCACTAGATCCATGAAATCCACTTGTGAATCCATAGAACCACCAAACAATTACATGGCCTGGAATGTAAATTGTAACTTTCTCAGAAAAGCAACCTCACAGTCATATTGGATTTTGTCAAAAGGATTGCATCCTGCAGCCAATAACTCTCAAAACTCTTATCAAAGGCATCAACACATCACTGACACTTCTACCAAAGATAACTGTCAGGATTAATGCTATGAGCAAGAATTTGCTACTCCATGAAGGTGAAGATATTCAGTTTTCAACATGTCATAAACCCCTATGGCATATTATATCAAACTTCTGCTGCCCAGGCCTTTTTTTCCTAGGGGAAAAAGGGGAGGTGTACTCACACATCATCCAACATTTTGGTGGCAACCATAACACTCGTGACAAGCAGGCGGTGCACATTCAGAGAAGTGACAAGCAAGTCTGGTTGGCGATGGATAAGACGGTCAATAAACACATATCCCACCACAAAGCAAGAAGGGCTACAGCTTGTGTATTTGAAGATGCGCTCCAAATACTTGGCAATGCTGATTCCAGGAGCTCGTAGTCCATGGAAGATTGTAAGCTTCTTTGGATTGAAGATGCCCTGTGACGGTGAATTTGCAAATTGTTCATTCCTCGCAACCAGCCGCTCTAGAACCAATGCAAGGACAGATAGAACCTTGGGAATCTCCCTCTCAGGAGGAGTGGCATCTTCTCCATCAATGTCAGGGCCGTCATAAGCTATTGAGGATCCCAATGAGGATGGAGCTTTTCCCACACCTTTTGCATAGCTGACACTTGATTGCATCCGCAGTGTTTCTAGATTCAGGACCGCGCCGTTTTCTCCTGTGCCTCCATTCTCCCCTAGAAACCCCGGAACCGAGCATGCAGGAGGCATTTTGAAGCGGATCTTTTACTCCACATACAGAAAAAAATTCCTGCGATTGCCCTCCTCTCTTTCTCTATCCTGCTATATGCACCTCCAGTTGTTTCTCAAGGATCCTGCGTCATTGCCATCGCAGCCAGCAGTTTGCCTACAAGACCGGTGTTACGCCACTGCTGGCGACCAGTAGAACGAAAGAAATTCACTCCTAGTCTCAATAGTTCCCCTCTCTCCTCACTCAGGCAAGAGAACATACTAGGAGGAGGCGAATGTCTTGCTGACCTGAACCTTCTAGGCTTGGTCTCTCAGCATCTTCCACAAAACAGTGGCTGTTGCACTCGTGTTGTGCGTCACCAGGGCCTTCAGATTGATCCGGAAAACAGAGCATAGGAACTAACACTTCTATCTTCCGCCATAAACAGTAGGAATTCTCTAAACTGGAGATTGCTTTGTCCTGGTAGGAAACAGGTCTACAGAGAATCAAAACTAGTCTCCAAAATACTCAAAGATTTCCAGCTGGTGCCACCGTGGAGCTCCGTTGTCCATCAACAACACATCGCCTATCGGATTACAAACTTCAAAGAGAGAAAAATAAAACAAGATCCAATTTCACATCGACAACGGGGGCGTGAGAGCATCAGCAAAAGAAAGATCCAGGAAGGGCTTCCAGGAGCTGAAACTCCTTCAAGTTAGATGCAACAGATCCGAAAAGGAAAAAAAAAAACCGTAGTCATTACAGGGGGCGAAAAAACAGAGAAACGACTTCCATTGCCTTCTTTCGTCACCACTCAATCCTTAAAACCTATTTCGAAAAAGACAAGCAAGCAGGGAGAGGCATTCAAACATTCAACTACAGAAGAGCTGTAACCCCACCAACACCACCAAAAAAACAAAAAACAAAAAAAACAAAAAGCCTTCCGTCCCCGGTCCTCTTTGGCTTTTTTTCGCAATTGGAAAAATGCAGACATCCAAGTCCGCACAGACACCGATAGCGCGAGAGTAGTGATGCGCCGAAAGAAAGCAGAATCGAGAGCTCCAGGGGACTGGGCAAAGAACCGTCACCCAAGGAAAGAAAGGCCGCTGGGGCTGCCGGCAGCAGACGGCGACAAGGGGAAGACGACGAAGAATGCACGATGGAGACGGGATGAACGGTGCGATTTTGTGAAGGGCAATCTTGTGACAGACTTATCAGCGTAGTAGGTAGGCAGGTAGGAAGAAAGGTAGGTAGGAGGTAGGTAGGTAGGTATTGCATTTTTTTCCCTTTAGATAGACTTATCAGCGTACGTAGTAGGTACCTACCTACCTACCTAAGGCATTTTTTAACCCTGTCTGTCTGAGAGTGTTGAATAGGTAGGCTTTTGTGTGAAGTAGGTGTGGAGATAAAATGTTATGGCCAATGAAATTGCTCCATTTAGTGGTCTGAATTTATTTTCTTCGTTATCTTAAGTGAATGGACGGTTAAATGTGTAATAGGGTTGTGTGTAAAGCTTGAAGATTATTTTTTTCAGGCCAATGGGATTTGCTGAATTTGGGGTAATCTGAGTTTGTTTTTCCTAGTTATTTTGAGTGAACTAACAGTTGCTATTTACATATAGGGTTCTTGCACATTACTACTACTGGTGCACTTTGTTTTATTGGAACTTGCCTTACCGAGGCCCTTAAGGATATTGTGTTTAGATTCATTATAGAGTATATAGTAGTTAGCTTAATGGATTATTGGCCTTCCAGGTAATGAATGGGTCTATTTTCATATGAGATTTTATTTTATTTTTTTTCGAAAGATGATATTTTTGACTTGTGTTGAAACTTGAGATCAGTTATAGAGTTATAATATCTTGAAGGATTTTAGTTTCTTTTAGAGGATTTGTTTGAAGATAATATTTTTGCATGTTGAAATATTGGAGTTTTCATAATTCTTTTTTTTTGCCTTCGGATACTTTTTAATGTAAATGGCAAGGCCACACCGTAACACACCCCATTGTAACACACCCCCTTGTTTACATTAGAGAGACTCGTCCGTATTGCACCTTTTACCATTATGCAAGAGGCTCATCAGAGTATTGGACATTCATGGAAATTAAGATGCCTTCCGGGTACACTAGGAAATTTCTCTGAGTGCTTTGGGAATTGATAATAATATGATTCTTTTCACGGTGAACCTGCTGCACCCATTTTAGTACCACGGTTAAAAACACCGAGATGCATTTACACTATTTCTAAATTTTACAAATTATCCCACACCCCTGTAACTCGCCTACATCAGAGCCTCGGAGTTCAAATCTAACATTTTATCGGCTTTAATATATGGCCACTAAAAGGCCTCACTCAAAAAAGTTGAAGGTACCAAATGTGGGTACTGCTTCACCCTGGCACAGAATGAAAAAGCCATCCTTTTATGTACCTTTACCCCCTTAAGGTCAGTTTTGTCGTTAAATAATCCTCAAAATAGTGAAATGAAAATTTGTGAAAATATGAAGTTGACATGTTGAAAATCATCATGATTATCATAGCCTACATTTGGAAAAATTTCACTCCTCACATCACAATATCATAGTAGATGATGGGGAAAAAAAAATCAAAATCAATATCAAAATTGAAAAACATATTTTTTTGAAAAAAAACCCATTTCTCGAAAAAAATAATTTATTCATTTTGTCACTGTGAAAACTCACCCTAGGCTACGGTAGTCAGGTATTGTCATATTGGTTTCCATATACTTGGTTGGAAGAGCTTAGTGACTATATGACCTTTTCTAGTCCTATCATACTTTCGGTTCTCAATTTCTAGCCATCTTGCAAACCCGTTACCTTAAGTTCAATTCACCATTGGTCCCAGCTACATGTTCCTTGTTGTCTCACTTTTTGAACTAGTCACCCACAAAGCCATAAGAGTACTTTGGGGTCAAGCCTTTGTGGCATGGTGGGAACTATGGATTAGCAAAAGAGCTATGCTTGTGCTAACCCCTGGCCTCCATTCATCCATGGCCCTGGGTTTCAAAGTGTGTGCATATCTGGCCCTCGGTCATTAACAACTTTGTAGAGCATGTTTTCGTAATTTAGTAAGTATCTAATTCATACAACTTCATCCATATTGGAGATTTTTCATTCGGATTAAAAACTTTGGTCTTGTTTAGCCTTATGTTTAAGAAGCATAGGCTAAGATGGCATGTGTTCAAGAGCCCCATGCCCATGTCCAAGAAGCTTGGAATCTCACCAAAAAGACCTAGACAAGCCCATCCCAAATCCAAGAAGCCCATGATTAAGAGGCCCAAGCCACCTTGACCCTCTGTACAAAAAGACCTAGATAAGCCTATCCTTGGTCCACGAAGCCCAAGCCCATGCATAAGAGGCCCAAATCACCTTGACCTTATATACAAAAAGCTTAGAACCTCACCAAAAAGATTTAGACAAACCCATCCCCAATCCAAGAAGCTCATGCTCAATAGGCCCAAACAACCTTGACTATATATCCAAGAAGCCTAGGTCCTTACCAAAAAGGCCAAAATTGGCCCATCCCTAGTCCAAGAAACCCAATGCTATGCGCAAGAAGCATGAGCCACCTACGTTTGTTAAGAAAACATGGGGCCCTGATAAGCAAAAGGGCCATGTTATATCTAAGGCCTTTACTAGGTGGAAAAACCCCTAGGTAGCCTAGGAGAAAAACATGGGTCCCCAAATAACAAAACACTAGACAAGCCCATTCTTGGTCCTGGGCATAACATGACATTGGAAAAAGTCCAAGCAACCTAGGAAAAGCCCAAGATAGAGCCACTATTGGTTTAGTTAGAAAAAAGTCTAGGCTTCTTAGAGAAGAGCCCATGCAACGTAAGTAACAAATTGCAATACCCTCTTCTTGCATATATACATGTTTACATGATGAAGGTTTTGCGATTTTGAAATGTTGTAAAGCTAAAATGGTATAATTTCTTTTTTTTCATTTTTCAAGGCCTTCAGTTTCAACCTTAATAGGATGGAAGTTCTTCAAATTGAAAAGGTTTTTGTTCATCAAAATCAAATCTAGTTGTATACATGGATAGCTAAGGATTTGATGAGGAAGTTGAAAGTGATACTAATGGCAATCCACAAATTTGGTTATGGCATAAATGACAAGCACCCAACGACAAACATTTGCAACATTGTTGAATTTTCAAAGTGTGGTGAAATAATATGGCTATTAAGTTACACATGCAAAAATGTGTTTTTTGCTAATGAGTTGCATATTACATTCATCATCACAGTATGCAATGTAGGCCATATGTTGGCATTTAATAATGGAAGGTAATTTCTTTTACTCATATCAATTATGGACATTCAAATCAATCACAACAAATTGTATTGAAAACATTATAATGTTTCTAGAAAATCAAAGTGAAATTTATTTATTTTAAATTTTGAACTTTTTATTCTCATTTCAATTATCACATAAATGTTCAATTATATATATATATATATAATACGCAACAACATCTTGTAAGCTTTTATTTCTTGTTGCAATAAATTTACATGTACATTTTAGCTATTTACTAGTTTGTTTGACCTATCTATAGGGCTAGACACT
>Ga0209208_10009995_pt1 | contig 12403 bp, 8 predicted proteins | sample S1TSphfallax_3_FD_187694 | JGI IMG/M metagenome (GOLD analysis project Ga0209208, IMG submission 187694) | Host-associated microbial communities from peat moss isolated from Minnesota, USA - S1T2_Fd - Sphagnum fallax MG (SPAdes) (version 2) | ecosystem: Host-associated > Plants > Peat moss >...
TCTGTGGATTAGTTGGAGCTGCATGAAGTTTTCTTGGTGATGTATTTCTGTACCCCCAGGCAGATTATGTTAGAAATGCAGGTGAAGGTTTCCACTTCAAGGTAAGTGACTGGTGAGATGAGTCTTGCTCCTGGCTTTCTCTGGCATGAATTCAATGCTGGAAGGCATATTCAAATTGGTTATGTTGTTGCAGAGGATTCTCATGCACTAGCGTGAGTAACTTTGGAATGAAAGTGCCCAATCTGTTTCCAATTTTACATTTGATGCCTTTGTCCTTTCCAAAGAAGCTGTCCCTGATCAATGTTTCAAGTGTTTTTTTTTCAGGTTGCATGCTTAAAGATTCTATATTGCAACTCTGATCCCTTCTGAAATTGCCTCTTCTTTCTTTGCAGAGGACAGTTACTCCCCAGAAGCCTGTGCCAGAAGTAAAAGGTGATGTTTTAGCAACTCCTAGTATTCTTTACAGTTTCTTCTTTCAACAAAACAAATCTATTTTTTGGTGCACTTATTCTCTGGTGAAGAGATGCTCTATTGCTTTTGTTATACTGATGATTGTTAAGTCATCACTGTGGGTATATCAGAGTGTCTTGGTTTGTACTTGTGGGTACTTTGTGCCCTTTTGCAAGCCGGCCATGCACTCAACTCACAATAGAGTTACAATTTTGCGTTCATAGAGCTATCTATAGCCATGATGGATTTACTAAATCAGACAGTGGACAATAACATAGAAAGCTTGATGCACTAGTCCTGCACATAAAGAAAGATGCTGGCTGATCAGACCTGTCCTTTCATAGCAGCAGGTGAAATAGTTCACAATCACAACATGAACACTGCCAAATTTCTAGAACCCCCAACACCCAGGCAAGAAATATGCTGTGATGCTGTATGTATGAATTTTTGCCTGTGGTCTCTTGGCTTTCCTTGGGAAAATTGGAACCAGTGCAGAAACTTTTGACAGCTCCTGTAGGTCTTAGGTCTTCTAGGTAGGGCCTTCCCTTGAAGTTGACAAGTAACCACAGCTGCTAGACCCTTTTTTTTCCTGTGAAAGTGGCCTTTTAGCTTTGCTATCCTCATAGAATGTTTGGGTTTGTGCTGCTACGCAATTGAGTTGCTTCTTTGGCTAACTCCACATTTAAGAGATTTAAACCTTTGCATTGTGCAGGGTTTAGAGGGAAGGGGAAATCTCCAGCAAAGAAAAGGAAAACAGAGGCAAAAGTATGAACTGCAAACATTTGAACTTAGCATTTGGTGCTGAAAAATGTCCTATGGTTAAGCATGGCACCAGTCTAGACTTGATTCTGGAAACTGGTTTTGGTGTGATTGTCACTACGGCCTTTCACAGTCTGGCAAGCTTTCTAGATGTGCTAACCTACTGATACCCATTCTTAGAATTTGCTGATCAGCTGCTCTACCATAGTGTACATCAATGTATAGTTGGTATCTTTCTTTAATAATCTGCACAACCCTAGGAAACATTCAGTTGCAGTCAGCAAATTTATGTATGCTCAGCATAGACAAATGATTTGTTCTATGTTTGAAGAGTGCCATCTCAAGTAACCACTTTCCACTAACTCAGTAAGTTTGTGCTGCAGGATTCTCAGTTGAATGAAGAGCCAATAGATGTATGGTTGATATCTCTTGTCCATCTCCCTATCTATTCTTTGAGCTGCTCATTTGGCATACAACAGTTGTATTCTCTCTTTAAATCTGCCATCTTCTTTTGCAGCATTAGCTTCTGCCATATAGTTTGAAGTGGCTCTTGTCCTTGATATATGATAATGAATACCTGGCCTCACAGGTTTTGGCTGTTGACAGGCTCATTTGTTGTATTGAACAGGTCTCAGACGATGACTGATATGGAGCCAGCTGCCTAAGGAAAGAAACTGACAGACTTCAATGGACAATTACTTGTGCAAGAGAGGAAGGTACACTGCTCCATATCAATTCTTTTAGAATCATCATTGTTGCAAGTCCAAGGGTAGCAGAGCAAGACAACGAAGTCAAGGGCTAGTGCTGAAGCTTGGGCCTTGAAAGTCCTGAAACACTGCCACCCCATGAATCTTCAAAATTCACACTGTGGCCAAGATCAGCATGGTGGGCACTAAACAATGCAACAAACAAATTAGGTTTGATCACTTGTGATATTTGTGTACAACAAATCAAGCCAGGATCAGCATGGTGGTCACCAAACAGGTGCAACAAACTAAATGCAGCCCAGTCTTTAAAGCAAAAGTGCACGAGTTTGGGAATACTTCCTGGTGGTGCCCAGCAGGAAAGTATTCCTCAAAATTTATGTGCACTTGATTTGATTTTCTAATCAAGTGCCAAAGTGTGCTGGAAACTGTTATGTTTTATTGTACAAGTTGTGGTCCATGTTTGTTTAGAACTAATCCTTAATGGTGAAGGATGGTTTGAACCTGGTGGACATTGCTTTAATATTTATTGAGCTTCACCAGTATCGATGTATGACCTAATCTTCAACAACACAAATTTGATGGACATTGCTTAATTTGGATTAATTTTCACCAGTAGCTAGTTTGTGTAGAATGTTCACACTCATCGTGATATCTGGAAACTCAACTATGTCGGATACAAAAGATGCTGATATTCAACCTAGATATCAGATTCAAGGTTGGATATCAAAGTTAGTAGTTACTTATTTATGTTTTTTTTTTTTCATTTTTTAATGCAGTTAGGGTGGCAAGAATCCTTAGACAATTTACAACTGTTCTGGGGACACACATTTTACAAGGTTTTAAAAAAAAAGGTTGTAGTTAGTAGTAATTATTATTGTGGCTATACTTTAAAAAAAAAATTAATTTATGATTTTTTTGGGAATGTTTTTTAGAAAAGAAATATTTGGGTCAAAAAATTCCCTTTTTAAAAAAAGGATGTTGCCTTTTGAAAGAATTTTGGCCCCAAAAAATATTGGCACCCAATATAATTGATGGGCAAATTTTTGAAATTTTGAAATTTTGATATCTAGATATGCTGATATTCGATTAATAGTAAGTAAATGATGAATATCTGAGAACATTGATATCCAAGTCAGGCTGAAAAATATGGAAATTTGATATCTGATCAGAATATCTAAATGTAAAAATAATAGTAACCAAAATGGTTGGGACAAGAAACAATTTGATTGTCAACAATTTCGGTAAATCTTGAGTTGTGTATTTGTAATAGTAACCAAATGGTCATGGACAATAAACAATTTTGCACAAATTGAGAGTTTGATTTGCGCAACAATTTCAGTAAATCTTGAGTTGTGTATTTGTAATAGTAACCAAAATGGTCAGGACAATAAACAATTTTTCACAAGTTGGGAGTTTGATTCTCAACAACAATTTCGGTAAATAAGAATATAAAATTTCAAAAGGTTGGCAAGATGGTTTGAGAATTATGTTGTGCTGAAACTTCAGTAGGAAGTGCAGTAACCAGCTCCAGTTTTGTGCACCAAGCCCATTGTTGTGATGCCTGCAAGCTCCAGTTCATAGTTGTGATGCCCTATTTATGCTAGCAATTGCACCTGTCTCTGCACTTTCTCCATGGTTTTGCACAAAGGCTTGTGTTCACAAACAAGCTGCTCTTGAATGTGCAAAGTTGTTCTTACACATCCATGTGTCCTCGCACTGCACTGATGTCTGTCACATGGCCAGTGATCTTCGCATTTGCATGGGACCCATTTGACATGTGTGAGTCACCAAGTAGGTGTCTGTCTCAGTTGAATCTCGATGTCCAAGCATGAAGAAGCAGCTTCTGTGACCAACGTATGAAGAAAATTCTGCGACAAAAAGTGTGCATGCAGTAAGTAAAGAAAGAAAGCAAGCAAGGAAGCGGATACGATTTTGTTTTTGTCTTGGAATTTGGAGAGAGAGGTTTTGCTTGTCCCAAGTTTTGTTTTCGAGTGTTTGAAAGCGTCGATAACTATGGAGGAGTCTGGCAAGCCGGCAGGGGAGAAGTTGAAGGTCGTGACAGAAAAGGTCAAGGGTGCTTTGGGTGGATTACTGGGTAGCACGCACAAGAGCCACGCAAGCGAACAGGAGAGGGAAGGTGCGGGGGCTGGCCATGAAGGATTCTTTGGGGCTGATGATGCCGCTCATCATGGAGGAGCTGGTGTGTATGGAGAGGCGGGCGCTGTCGAACCTTCTGACACTGGGAAGGTTGGTTTCATGGATAAGGTGAAGGATACCTTGACTGGGCAGACACCCAGTCATGGAACTGCAGCCGGGACTGCTACAACTGGTGATGGTACTGGCTATGGCACTGCTTCAAGGTCGTCGAAAACAGCAGCAGCGTCTCATGATGATGCTGCAGCAGGAGGACTCGGACTCTCAGAAGAAGATACCCATGCAGCTGGGGCTGGGGATGATGATGCTACTAGAGGTGCTTTTGGTGGTGGCGGACCGAAGACAGCAGAAGAGACGACCACTCTTGCGGGTGCAGCAGATAGTCGTCAAGCTGCGACGGGTGTGGGCAGCAGCACTGGTATGTCTGGACATGACACAAAACTTGAGGAGCAAGAGCGTAAACCAACGACGTCGAGTTTGGGTTCTTCTGGTGCAGATATGAGTGGCGTTGCTGCGCAGGGGTATTCTTCTTCTGCTGCCGGTGCGGATTCTACCGTCGGCAGCACAGAGGCGGGTGTGCACAATGGCTGGCCTAGACCAACCAAGCCAGCAACGTCGAGAGACAGTGCGGAGGCTGGCAATGTGCAACAAACTCCTCCGGATGTCAAGGCCGGGAATGTGAAGAAAGAAGGTGTAGTGAGCAAGCTTTTGGAGAAGCTCCACCTGCATAGCCCTAAGAAAGGCCCTAGTGGAAGCCCAGCAGCTTGAGAGAGAGAGACAGATTCCAGCTCCTGATGGTGATCAGATTTTGAAAACTTCACCTCACAACAACTCCTCCTCTATATGATCATCTTGTTTCTATCCATGAGCTGAATCTGTTGTGTACAGTTGAGGACGACAACGGAGGAATTTTATTCTCACTCTCAAGAGGAATCTGCACTCACTCTTCTAACATGTACAAACAAACTCCTTTTGTAATAACAGATTGCAGTTCAGTTTGAGTCTCTCAGATTTGTGTTGTGTTGTCAGGTCTCTTGCTCATCAATTGTAGTTGGCATAGTTGCCATGGTCCGTACTCTTTCGATTCAATACAAATTGCATTCATAACAACACAAGGTGTTCTCTTTTGATTCAATTTGATTCATACTCTTTTGCTCAAATTTTGAATCGCACTCATACCAACATGAGGTTTTCTCTTTTGATTCAATTCAAATCACACTCATAACAACACAAGGTGTTCTCTTTTGATTCAATTTGAATCACACTTATAACAACACGAGGTGTTCTCTTTTGATTCGATTCAATTTATACTCGCTTGATTCAATTCAAATTGCACTCATAACAACACGAGGTGTTCTCTTTTGACTCAATTCAATTCATACTCGTTTGATTCGATTCGAATCACACTCATAACAACACGAGGTGTTCTTTTTTGACTCGATTCAATTCATACTCGTTTGATTCAATTTGAATCGCACTCATAACAACACGAGGCATTCTTTTTTAACTCGATTCAATTCATACTCATTTGATTCAATTTGAATCGCATTCATAACAACACAAGGTGTTCCCTTTTGATTCAATTTGAATTGTGCTCTTAACAACATGAGGTATTCTCTTTCAATTTGGATCAATTCATACTCTTTTGATTCAATTCGAATGGCACTCATAACAACATGAGGTGTTCTCTTTTGATTCAATTTGAATCACACTCATAATAACAAAGAGGTGTGCTCTTTTTATTCCATTCGATTCATACTCTTTTGATTCAAATCAAATCACACTCATAACAACACAAGGTGTTTGATCCAATGAACAAGTACAGTTTGTCCCAACAAGCTAAGGGAAGTTACTCTTTGTATACTTTATGGAACACATGATGTAACAAGATATTTTTTGGTATGTTACAATATAATTAAAATATTAAACAATATTTTATCAAATTTGAGAATGTTTAAGATATATTTTCATAATTCAATTCTAAGAGTCTCATTTATGTTTAAATAAATTATAAATTATAGTTTTTTTCAATAAGTTGCACCCTATATCTTTTTCATGTCATTTGCAACACAACTACCCTTGGTGAACAAGCAACAATTGTGGCTCTGAATTGCAAAGATGCAGGAACAATTGTGCTTCTGAATCACAAAGTGTGTAATACTGATGAACTCATGATGACCAAGTCCCAATGTTAATAATAAGGATTCTTCTTCACTAATCACATCAGAAGAAACTTGGAAAACTCTGCAAGAAATTTAGCCCACATTTGTGTTGGGTTCTTGCAATTCAAGCCATGCACAAAACTGAAACTTGGGGAGAGTAAGAGTTGTTGTGGGGAGGGAGAGGGGAAGAAAGATTCAAGCTTGCAAGAATCCCCACCAAATTGTAAAAAGAATCTGGTTTAAGAAGCTTGGATTCTCCAAGTCAAGGATGCCATGCACAGGTGCTGAATGATCGTTCTGTACAGCAAGCAGCAAACTCATGGAGCTCCATTGCCAACAAGAGCAAGCTTACACTGAAGTACCCAGCTTGCATATTAGGACTAGCAGTGTGGATTTAAGCTTGACAAGTTGGCACAGCAACAAATGCAGCTTTGACACTGGAAGTAGTAGTACTGGACCTGCAAAATTCTGCTGACTTCTTCACATGAATCTCCTGATTTCCAGTCAACTGCTGCAGGCAATAGAGAGTTTGAAATCTTTGCAAACTACTGCTGCTGACTTTTTGATTGCTGGATTACCAACTGCTGCAACAATTCAGTTCTAGATCAGGAAAACTCAGCACCTCAAGACACTTCACTGACATGGCCTGTGGATCTGTTCTCATGGAGGATTACAACAGCAAGCAATAAACTTCAGTGCATCACCCTGGTATTGCAATCCAGATCTTTTCTGCAACTTGAGCTGTGCATCTATCACCTTTTGTGCAGGAATCCAGATCTTTGCTGCAACCTCAGACAATGCATACTCTTTTTGTGTTGTGTCCAGCTCTTTGTTGTAACTTGAGATGTGAATCCATCACCTTTTGTGTCAGAATCCACATCTTTGCTGCAACTCGACCTTGTGCATCCATCACCTGTTGTGTTGGAATACAGATCTGTGCTGCAGCCTGAGCTGTGCATCCATCACTGTTTGTGTTGGAATCCAGATCTTTGCTGCAAACTTGAGCTTGTGCATCCATCACATTACATTTTGTGTTGGAGTCCAGATCTGTGCTACAGCTTGAGCTGTGCATCCATCACTGTTTGTGTTGGAATCCAGATCTTTGCCACAAACTTCAGTACATCATCTTTTGTGTTGGACTCCAGATCTTTACTGCAACTTCAGTGCATATCATCATTTGTGTTGGAATTGCGATTGCAGAAACTTCAGAGCATCACCCTTTTGTGTTACAATCCAGATCTGACTAACTATGGAGGCCAATTTGCAGTGTAGTAGAGAAAGAAGTACATACAACATGTGGACTGTGAACTGACAAAAAGGGATTCACAATCACAATCTCAATTTCATGAAATTGTTACTACAAAACAGTGCAATCCTTTGAAATTCACTACTGATTTTGTTTTGCAACATTGAGATTTAACCCAATTGAAAATGGATAGCCCCAAAGCTAATAATATTAAGGTTTTGCAATTAACTACCAAAGAAACACACAATTATTTATGTATGCAACAAAAGTGATAGGTCAAGTATTGTAGGTATTTCCCATTAGTGATGTCTAGAACTAATCTTGCAAGCACAAAAGGGGATTCATCAAAAAGTTGAACATTGTTTTTCTAAGGTACCTTTACCTAGTATGTCTTCTTCAAATATTTATTTTCTTAAATAATTATTTGTTACCAAGTTTACAACTTTTTTCCAAGAAAATTTAGACATGGGATGGATGGATGGATGGATTGCACATGTAGTTGAAGGGATCCATAAGAATCTATTTTTGCTAATAATTCATGTTTGAGTAGTTTCATGTTATAGCAATTTCTTCAAAACTTAAACCTTACAAATTGTATTACACAATACAAATCAGTTTTTAAGGTTTATTTGTGTGTTGTTTTATATAGGCTATATTACCACCCAACCATGGGAGTATGCAAAATTGTACACTTTTATCTTTCTCCCAATCTATTTCACAAGGGATGAGATTGCTTTAAACATAAAAGAACCTATTAGGCTAATTTTAAGTTTTGTAATTTAGAAGTAATTGTTAATTATTTGAAAGTTGTGGCATTTGTGTCAATTTGCTTATCACAAGGGATTTTTCAAAGTCTTGGGGAAAAAAATTAGGCATGACAAATGTGATAAATACAAACCAATTAGATTGACAAGTCAAGGTTTATAGTTCCAATTTGTGGGAGACCTCATCCATGATAATCATTCAAGTTGTCTATCATAAACATCTTCACAATTTTGTTCTTGCAACTATATTTATACTTTTTTCCATTGCTTTTGGTTGATAGTTAAATCAGATGAATTTGGTTTTACAATGTATTCTTTTAGTTGAAATATTGTATGCTTGGGTTAATCTTGAATGATAGGCAACAAGCACAAAAGTTTACATCCTTATAGATAACTACCATCACAAAGCTAAAACTAATGTTTCAAAGTTTAAACTAATACATTTTCTTCTAGATTTCTTTTAAATGATTCACAAAAAATGTCTAATGGACATTGATTCATATGATTATCATTAATATTTCCTTTAACCAAATTGTAACACTTAACTTTGAATGAGATAGGGGGAATGGTCATGGATTGCTTGATGTTCTCATGAGTAGTTTTAATTACCTTTAAGGACCTTAATTCACATTGGATATAAATAATTTTTCATGTTGTGATTAATTATGAATCACATACCTAGTAGGTACATCACCCAAGAATATTTTGCTAGAAATGAATTTTTTAAATGATAAAAATTGCTGTATAAAAAGGACATAATGCATGCATTAGATTTACAACATCTATAAATGTACAATAATTACATTTAAAAATATATATATGATAAAACAAATTGCAATAACATGATGTATTAGATTGAAGATGTGTGGATTTCTAAAGGGTTAATGAATTTTTTTAAATTATCATCTTTTTTGAATCAAAATACATGATAACAAGATAATACAAATGCCAAAATGGTATTTAATGTGATAATTTACATATGAAATTAGTAATCTCGTGCCAAAAATTCAACAAGCTCCACATCATCTTCAGCTCCGGTATTTGATTCCTTTGTTTTTCTTTTCTTCTTCCTAAGATATGATCTAAACATGGGTGGCTTCCCAATCCTCTTGAATATCGGAGCCTGCCATAATTGTTTTTTGGTAATTTCACAAATATCAAATATTAATTGTTATGTGAGTTTTTTCCAATCCATTTTTAAAAGGTTTGATATCCCTTTGAATTTGTGTTTGAAACAAAAATAAAATAAAATGATGGATCACATAATTTAATTTAATTAAATTTTTTTCAGTAAGAACAAACAAACCAATAAATCACATGATTGTGTGGTTACCCTAGCACGTTCAAGACTACGAATGCGACGATCCTCTTGTTCTTTGAGTAGTGTTTCAATGTTTTCTTCTCGGAATTTTAACCTCCTTTCCTTCTCACGAGCCTTTTCCATGTGTTTACAAAAATCTGGTGGAATATTTTTCAAGGCAACAATCCCCTCTTCCATTTTTGCCTGAAATTCATCCAATTCATGATCATTCTAGCTCTAAAATGTACCATATGTGGCATGGTTAATCAACAATTTTACCAAAATAGTTGATTACTCAGAGCAATTATAGGGTCCAGCTGCAACTGCAATTCAATTATTTTAGTTTTTTTTTGACAATTTAGGATATTAAGTCTAATATCCTAAATTCTTAGTCATAATTTAAAGTTTTGATCCTAAGTATATTTAGGTTCACAACTTTAAATTATGAGTTTGTAAGTATCCTAGTCACAAGGAGTGCAAAATTTGTTCTTAAAAGTGTTGAAGTTCAATTGTTCAAAAAATTGGCTAGGCCAATGCAAATCTTTTCTCTTTTTTTTGTAACCAACACTTTTGGGAATTGTAAATTCACCAAACATTAGTGATGGGTCCCAACATTAGTAGGCATAAGATCCTAATTTAGGTCTACTTGTAGGTGTAGGATCCCTCTCACTCTTAAGGGGATCATTATAAGAACCCTCCCCCACGTACACCTCATGATATACATATTTTTAGGTTTTATGGTAGCCTTCACCTCATGCCTTACAATGGGTGAAGATCACCCCCCCACCTACACCTTATGATATACATATTTTTAGGTTTATGGTAGCCTTCACCTCATGCTTTACAATGGGTGAAGATCTTGAGTGAGAAATATTTACAAAAGAAAAGGGGCTTAGGACAAGGCGATAGATGAGTGTCACCTTGTCCTATGGCTCTTATCTTGGGAATGCCTCGACCCTAGGGCATTGCCATATACTAAATAATAACTAAGTTTTAAACAAGAGAACCAAGGTCATGAAATGTATTGAACCTCAATCATTGTGAGCATTTGTAGTGTGCCAAGGGATGGATCAACATCCATCCCACATCTCAAGTAAGTGGCTAACACTTTCCCAGATAAGTCTTCAAAGGAAAGCTCATGCTTCTTATCATCCATGTTCATGTTGGTTTTATTTCTTAGCATGACTTGTTTTTCATCTTCTGTTTTGTATTGAGCTTGCAACACCTAGAAAACAAGCCCCACACCATTCCAACCCTTTTAGGAGATTCAAGGTTGTTTCAAAATTAAGGTTAATTGTTATGAAACTTCTTGTATAAAAAATGGGCAAAGTTGTGTTTGAGTTTGCAAACAATACAAACAATGAATTATAAACAATGAATCGATGCATGGGTAATGTATGTCACAACCAAAAGGGTGAGGGAGTTCTCTTGTGAAAATGAAAAACCTCCTTGTAAATGGTTCAATAAGGACCCCTTAAGGATTGGAATGAGGTCACAAGTGACCCACCAAAAAGAAATTCCACTTTCCTAATACTAAATTTGAAACAAATATCAACTAGAAAAATGCAAGGAATTAAATTCAATTTTGGGAATTTTTTATTAAAAACTATAATTATTTTCCACCTCTTTACTTAAACATATTAGGTTGAAAACTTCCAACAAATTTTGCCTTAAAATTTAGATCCACTGAACCATTGTTTATTAGTTAGCAATTATAAAGGTTTAGGTTTAGTACATCAATTGCAAGTTTATTTATTTTATTTTATTTTTATTTTTTTTTTACCTCACCCTTTTTGATGATTCCAAATTTAGCACAAGGCCTTTCAATGTCCTTCCTTTCCCCCTAAAACAAGATTTATTGATTTCCTAGACCATTTAAAAAATTAAAAAAAAAAATTGTTGCGTACATCAAGTTGAGAATGTAAACTAGCAATTTCTGCATCATTTGTGGCATGAATTTTTCGAAGTTTGGTCTTCAAAATTTCCAAACTGCCTTCGGTGGCTTGACTTTGTTGCATCAATGCCAAGTTTGCCACTTCTATATCACTAAAGATCTCCAACAACTACATCACTCACCCATCCACCCCCAATAATTGTCTTCCCATCAATCTTATTACTATTAATTAGATGATGAAAGGAAAAAGCTTTAATTGAATTTGTATATATATATATATTTTTATTTTATTTTATTTTATTTTTGAAGAAATTCATTCCAAGGACAAATAAATAACCATTAAATTCAATACAAGGTCGTTAATAGTAGGCTAATAACAACAATTGAAATGAGTCTTAGTTTAGGGTTTGAGTTTTAGGGTTTTAGACCTGTTTGGGGTTGTCAAAGAATGTAACCTCTTCTTCTATGTCTATCATGTCTTCAAACCCTGTGATTACTCCATACCATTACAATTCATAGTTCGAACCATGTACACTAGTTGGTTTTTTTTTCCCCAACAAATTTTTGTCATATTTTCATTTGTATATATATATATATATATGGGTTTTTTAGTGTAAATTCAACTAAATTTTCTTCCTTTTTTTTGGGTAGAAATTAGATAAATGTTTTATATCCCAAAATTGGGGGGGAAGCTGGGGAAACCTTGATGTACATCTCACCATCTCATATGAATCCACACATTTCATGTTTGTATTTTTGTTTTTGTTTGTATATAAGTGTGGATGATCTCTATATAATATGTAATTTGCACTCAAGTATATAAAAATGCATTAACAATGCAACCTTCTAATTCAGAAGTCTTGATTTGGAGGTCCTTTTTTTGCTTCTCCCTTTGTTGTTTTGAAATAGCTTGTTCTTCAAACCACTCAAGTGGTGTCAAGCTGGTTAGAAACTCCTTATACTTATT
>Ga0209208_10009996_pt1 | contig 12402 bp, 8 predicted proteins | sample S1TSphfallax_3_FD_187694 | JGI IMG/M metagenome (GOLD analysis project Ga0209208, IMG submission 187694) | Host-associated microbial communities from peat moss isolated from Minnesota, USA - S1T2_Fd - Sphagnum fallax MG (SPAdes) (version 2) | ecosystem: Host-associated > Plants > Peat moss >...
AATTTACATACCAAATTATTATTTTTTCCTAAAGGCTAAAAGTAGGCTTGTTCCCAAACCTTAGCACTGTAGTCGGTGAGGGGAACTGGGGGATTCTAGACCGTTCCCCGTTCCCCTTCGATTCTACAGAGACAGGCTTCGGAAGTTCCCTGGGTCCAGGTTCTCCTCCGTTCCCCACGTTCCCATGTCTCCGCGCGACGTCGCTTCGCGTTCCTTGCGCTTCCTTGCGCTTTTCGCAGTCGGACGTCTCCTCCCCGACCCCAACGCACACGGCTCTCGTCTCTCTGCACTGCACTGCTTCGAGGTTTTCAGACATCCTTGGGTTTTTGGTTTTGGGTTTCTACTTACTTCTTAATTTGAATCATGTCCGCTGTTTCATTGATTGAGGAAGAAAGCTTCTGATGCTCAGTAGTTGAAGCTGCCGATTTATTTATTTTTGTAATTTATTTTTGTGTGTTGCTGTTGTTGTTGTTGTTTTTTGTTGCAGGTGGCGGGGATTTTGTCGGGACATGTTGATGTGCCCCAACGAGCCTGGATGATCGAAAATGGGTACAGAATTCCTCTGCTTTACGACGCTTCTGTGTAGCTGTAATGGGGTAGCTTGTGGGTAGTAGTAATGTGCGAGTAGAAAGTGAGAAACCACACTGTCGGTAATAGAAAAAAGAAAAAAAATTCAAGACCTGAACAATTTGGTTTTGTTGGAAATTTTTCTCTAGAGAATTGGTGAGTAAGCTGAAGAAAAACAATAACAACAACAACAACAATAACAACAAGAATGTGGTGCATTGTAGTAGTACTGTGGACAACACTCCCTCTGGACCAGTGCAAAAATCTCCTCAATTGTAAAGGTAACATGGGTTATTGTCTGAATTCTCCCCTTCCCTTTTGCACTTGAGAAAGCATTCCTGAGTTTCTCCTACTTGACATTGGAACTGTCTGTCTCTGGAGGAGTTGTCCATGCAAATCGATAAAAAATCTGGTTTCCATTCTCTATGCCTTTACATGAACCCTGTACACACACACACACACACACACATCTTTGGATATAGTTTTTGTCTCTTGGGTCTGAGTAAGTTTGGTTTTGTCTCTCTCTTGGGTGTGAGTGAGTTTTTCTTCTTGTTCCATTTTTTCTTTTCTTTTCTGGATTGTGGGTGTATTATGATTCTCTATAGGCTGGGATTTGTTAAGTAAGTTATACAGACTTTATAGATGGAACATAAAACTGATTGTTTTTCATTGCAAACTGACAGGGACCAGCTGCTGAAACCATCTGGGAATTGCAGATTTGGGAGTTTTCCCATTGATCCAAACAGAAGATTGAACCTTGATAGGTAACAGATATTTTTCTGGTCAACATCTGCCATGGTCAGAGCAGGTACCTTCTTTAGTCATTTTCTAATCCTCTTGCCAAATTGTATCCAAGTTTTTCCCATTGTTTTTCTAAGACCTGTTAGAAGGCTAAGGTTTGAACTCCTGAGAAATTGAAAAGTTACATATCTACATGTCACAGTTAGCTACTAGCTCTGTAGTTTGGGTTACAGAAATCTTGACAGAAGCCAAGTGCTCATCATGCCCACTGACTGATGCAGTAGTTTCCTTCGACTTACCTTCTGAGTGCCACTTTTTTAGGTCATACACATATCATGTATGCTTCTTGGTCATGAAGAATTCTTCCTCTGTCGGGAATGTCTTCACCAATATACTTGTTGGCTGGATGGTGGTATCTGTAGAACAAGCTGTCATTTTGGAGAGAATGTGTTATCAGGGCTCTCTCACCCTCCTGTAATCATTCAGCAGAATCCTGATAATCCCAATCCCCGAGATGGAAACTCTGTACAGTCTTTGGTCTGAGAACAAGCGGGTGGAAATTGCAACGATTGGTTTGAAACTGATCGATGCATCTGAAACACATCTTCTTCTGGATGCAAATGGAAACAAGGTTCAGGTTCTCATACCTTCATCCATCCAAGCTTATGATGAAGGTTTGGAAAAGTTGGAAGATGAGGTCTTTATCGCCATGAGCCTGGAGAATAGTGATGAATTGTTAGACAGGTACCTCCATTCTCTTAATGAGAAGCTCGAAAGGATCAAGGTTACACCTAAGGCTCTACATGATGTGCTGGACTTATTGCTCACAATGCTCATAAAATTTGACAAGCAAAGATGTCAGTCCAAGCGCAAGCAGAGTCATCTGACTGGAGGTGGAGGGAAGAATCTTCTACACAGTAAGGAACCTGTTCAGCAGGTAAGCCTCCACCTTACAGAAGATGCAGTATGCTGGCCCAAAATCAGATGTCAATCAGGTCGTCTTGCATCATCAACTGAGCTGTGGTGTACAAACTTGAGTCCCTCTCTCCCAATCATTCTTAATTTTCCCTCAACTGTGCTTTAACATGTAGGGCATTATCAAGGCCGAGAGTCCCCATGCTGTTGCCAGCGGAGAGGAAGATGATGAGCATGATGATGGTGGTGGAGTCTGCAATAGCTCTGAAATGGCTGAGGATGATGATGATTATGATGTTATCCTGGACACAGACAGCAATGACACTGACACTGACAAGAGTGGCGCTGACACTTCAGGCTACGATTTGGCAACAGAAGATACATCTGTTCCCTTTGCAGAGATTGAGTATCGATCAAGAGGCTTCCTCCATGCTCTTGCAGAGGATGCCAGAAAAGCATGTGAGCTTGCACAAGCAAAAGCAGTGAGTGAGGAGGCATCTGAATCTGGGAATGATGTGTGGACGTGGTGCTGTGTGTCATCAATACCCATGCACTTGAGGGTACAGGTGCAGTTTGAGCTGGCAGGAATCATTGATAAGAGGACGGCAGCATCTCTTGGGATTTCATTGGATGAACCAGTCACATTAGCATTGGAGTTCAGCAAGTTGCTATGGTCAGATTCAATTTTCTCAGTATCCAAGCCTTTCAGCCCAGAAAGTATGTCTGCAACTCAGGAAAACAAGAGTTCCATTGCAATGCCAGAGGAAACCAACACCATCCTGGATGTTGAAGCTCGAAAACTAAGAGGACGTGACCACAAGTGCTATGGGCTTGAGGTTCTCTTCCCAGAACTGACTCGTACCTTTTTCGAGGGCCTCAACTGGAGGAAGGCAGGAGGTCCAGAGGACCTTGTGAGTTGCCAGCATTGTATACTAACAGAAAAGACATCCAGTCTTTTCGAGCAGTTGGTCTCTTGTGTTTCTCACTCAAATCCCTTCCTTGGCCTTCTGGCTTTCATTTTGAAGCGATTGGCATCATTACCCAATTGGTGTATTGTCTGCTGGGATTCATTACCAGTCCCTGTCACACGTCTGTGCACGTGTGATAAGGATCTATGGTACGTATCTGCACTGGATGATTCCCTCGGCAATTGTTTTGTTCATTTTTCCAGTGAATATTGTCCCTTGCTGCAGATTTTTGCCTGAGCACTAGCTCTGTATAAATCAGTGCTGACTTTGAGCTTTGTAATCTGGGTGGTGACAGTCTATATAGATTTGAAGAGCTGGGGTTGGGAGCTTTGATTCTCCAGGAAATCCAAAACTCACTGGAACTTGTGGACCTTGAGCTTTCAATGGCATATTCTGCAAGCATTAGTGCCCGTGATGTTTTTGAACCATTTCCTGGCTTCCTACTAGCCAAGGAAGAGCTACGAGGACGAAGTGGTTGGTTTAGCAATGTTCAAAAAACTAACACAAGAACCAGTCCGTTTGCAAATAAGAAGGTCAGTGTACTACAGGCAATCTTGAAAAGCATTCCTCCGATTGCAAAGCTCAAGCAGTGCTCGGACGAAGCTGAACTCAAGAAAGTATTGGCTAGGGCTTGGTCACCAGGTGTTAAGGAGAAACGTCCTTGGATTATTGCACATGAGAGTGCAGAGCACTCACAGGGTACTCTGGTAGGTGACTGAATTGCTTCACATCTGCTTGTTATCAACCTGGGGGGACTGATCATGCACATTCTTGGTCTTCTCCCATAGACATTCTTTTGGTTTTATGTGCCCTTGGTAGATGATTTTTGGCTGTTTGTCACAACAGATGATGGACCAGGGCCAGGAGCAACGGCTGGCATATGATGTGATACGCTTTGTGTTGACAACCAACCGAATCTCACTGAGTCTGCTAGATGACACACAGAAACTTCCATCCCTTCGTACCATCCTGCAGTTTGTTGTTCTATGGGACACTCCAGAAAAGGAGGCTCACTTTGTGCAGCGCCGCATTGATGCTGGCGGGTCTTTCTTTGCGTTCCATGGCAGCCCTGCAGAAAATTGGTACTCCATCCTGAGGTACAATGAATTAGCTTCTGAGCTGCTTCTGTCATATCTTCTGAATGCTTGGGGAACTAGGCAATGGATTTGCACCTTACTGTCATCTAGACACTTTACAATAGTTTGACTTTACACAATCAGCTTGCTTCCTGATTTGCCTCTAATACTGTGTGTGGAAGTGTAAAGTGTTCCACAATCTAGGTCACAGGTCTTACAGTCTGAAAGAAGAAACTGGTTGTATTCAGGAATGGGCTTCGGAGTATGAGCAAGACATCATACATGTCAAGTGGAGCTGCATTTGGAGAGGGAATATATCTCAGCACCAGGGCACAGACATCAATGAGATATGCACACTCCACGGGTGCAGGATGGCCTAATGGCCGCCTCAAAGATGGCTATCAATGCCTGGCCATCTGTGAAATAGTCAATGGATCAACTCAGGCATCTCATCATTGCCCTGGCTATCCATCTGATATCCTTATTGTGCCACCCCAATATGAAAAGAATGTTGCAATTCGTTATGTTTTGGTCTTCCACCCAGGAGGGAATCATCGAGCTGTAACTGACGATATGGAAGAACCCATCATCAAGAGTGAGATGCTCTTGCAGGGCATCAATCTTCTTCATCATTACCATGGGCTCCGCCACACACATTGTGAGATGTGGCAGGCGGAGAAAACTGCTTGGAAGGAGGCACGTCTCAAGCTCCTGAAAGCTCTGACAGGTGAGATCCAACAGCAGAAAGCTTCAGAGTCTGTGGAAGAGCTGGTTCTTACAAAGGCTAGAGAATCGATGGAGGAAGAGCAACCCAAGCGAAAGAAGGGCAAGTCTCAAGACAATGTTGACTCATCAGTTGCAACAAGGGCAGTGATGCAGGAATTCAAAAATGTCCTAAAGGCCATATCCAAGGCACCACAGCTAGCATCTTTGGGAGCAAATGATGACATTCCTTTGCTGGCTGGAGTTTCTGTCAACATCCCAGATGAGACTGATGTGTGTACCTGGCGGGTAAGCCTTAATCAAGTTTTGTTCAAACAGAACCCATTGCTCATTAAAGACCTTGGGGATCTAAAGTTGGCTTTGAGGGTGCAAGATGATGTCAATGTTGAGCTGGAGGTGAAGTTTTCAGCAAATTATCCATTTCACCCTCCCTTTGTGAGGGTTCTATCTCCCCGATTCAGAATGCACACAGGTCATGTCACTGTTGGAGGCAGTATTTGTATGGAGCTTTTGACAGCCAGTGGCTGGAGCCCCGCATGTTCATTGGAAAGCTTGCTGGTGCAAGTGGTAATGGCGATTGTTGAAGGCAAAGGCCGGGTTGACCTAGCAGGATCAACACTCAGGAAGGAGTATCAGGAGAAAGATGCACATGAAGCATTTGAGCGTGCTGCTCGCACACACGGATGGAAAACCTCATAGTTGAATCAGGTTGATCTAGTAAAGTCCCATCACATGCACTTTTCAACCTGGTTCACATATGGTGTAATTATCATGTCTTTACTAGAGAGATGCAGGTAAGCTTCCTGCCCATGCTCTCAATTTTGGCTGTACCAAAATAAATACCAAAATACATGGTATCATGAAATCATGAAATCATTTGTTCATTTTCTTGAGAGTACATAATACATACTAGAGTAGGACCCAACAGTGATCCTATCAAAGTTATCTTTACCTGGTGATATCACCTTTGGTTTGCAAAGATCAGGATGTTTGCATATGGGCTTTGCCCTCAAGTAAAACTATTTTGGCCACATGATCTCTAGGTACTTTTGTGTCAACTGTGCTTTGGTTTTGGAGGTTGGTTTCAATTGATTCCTTCTTCAAATGAACAGGATAACTTGATGTGGGTACACTGCTGTGGTTTAATGCTAATTAAACCACCAGTGCTACATTTCCTTTATGCATTGGCGTTTAGGACTGCAACCTGGTTGATCCACACACCCCAAAGTAGTCCTCTACAAAACCAGCAACTCTTCTTTGGGAAATCTTCCTTGGGACTTGACTGGTCAGTTCCACATCAGTGCATATCTGTGAGACTGCAGAGAAAACTCACAATTAACATGTTGAAGATAAATTGTTTTGTGTTAGATGAGTGTAATTTTTAGTTAGTTTTGGAAGTCTTTTGCTAATGCCATATGAATCACATCTTGGTTGTCATTCCACAACTCAGTTGGGGCTACTTGTGCATGTCCAAGAGCACCCAACAATATGCACATCCAAATGATTTCATTGGTCACCACATGCACCACAATACATTCAAAAAATGTGGTGCTCCCTATGATGCAGTTTTGCTTCCATGAACCCAATGCCACATGTTACTCGTCAAGCATCAAGAAGAAACCTAATCAAGATTTTTGATCATTCTAGTCCATGGCATAATGTACATTACAGAAGGACTGCAAAACATGATTTCTACATACACCACGATATGTTATCCTCACCGAAGTAGTTCTTTGCAAGTATTTCATGATGCATTTCACAGTTGAAATATGTGGCACCTATATAGGTCTTGCGGGAATTTGGTTACATATGCAACTACAAACAAAATGTCAAACCTTGTGCCCAATTGTGCAAACAATAGACTCCCAACAATGCTTTTGTAAGGGAATGACAATTGGTCCTCCATGCTTTCGTTTCCCATGTGTAAATTCAAATTAGATACACTATTGGGGTTGACAAGTACAACCAATGCATTAGAATTTTCATATGATCTATATTTCATATCCATGTTTTTTCAACTTGAGAAAAATATATCATGTTTAATCAATGTGGATCACATGATGTTTTATAACTCAAACAATATGTAAACCAACAATAACTTGTCATGATTTGAAAAACATCACCCATGAAAGACAAAATGTGTTCAATGCAATCCTCCTTCACCTTGCATACCATACCATCATCCACAAAAATGGCAATGATCAAGATAGGGTTTGATGTGTTGTAGTAGTACACACATCCATCAACAATGGTGGCAACCAAATTGTATTAAGTGAGAAATGAGTTGAACTTTCTATTCCAAACTCTAGAAGGTTGTTGAAATCGATACAACTTTGGTACTTTCTAAGCAATAGTTACATCCTATATTGCCTCCTTATAGCCACTTTGGACCATGTCATGGTCATCAACCACAAAAAAAATATTTTCCCATGTTTCAATTGTTACTAGGGAAAAATCCAAACATTAAACCTTCGTTTCTATGGGGTAATAAGATATGTGATCGAACCCGCATTTGCTAGGCCCATCAACTCCAAACAAAATGATAATGTTCAAGAACGTGAATAAGGTGTTCAATGAGATAAGCCTAGGGTGTAAGCAATTATTTATTCAAAATAATTTGATTATAAGTGATTGCCCATACAAGTGTTTGGGCAATGCATCCTTTTTTTAAAAAAATCCTGATCCATTCAATAATGGAGTAGATGACCAAAATTATTTATTGGGATGCATGTGGCCTTATTTGGCTGGATTTTCTCTAGCTCAAAAATGTTATGTTGGTTCACATTTCCTTGGGCATAAATGAATTATAAAAAAAACCCACATTGAAAAGCCATAAAAGCTTGTGCATGGTCGAGTACTCTACCTTAGGTGATTCATAAAGAACCTTTGACCTTTACATTTTTGTTTTGTTTCATGTGATTTTGTTTTTTGGAATTTAGTAATGATAATGTAATACATTTATAGGCTTTATAATTTGTTTTGATATGTGTATTTGAACATTTGCAAATGAAAGGAATTGAAAAAAAAGTCCACAAAGTACTTATATGTTATAATTTTGTTAAAAGGTTAGGTGGTTTGGGGTACATGGAACACTATAAGCAACCGTTTAGCTTAGAGGACAATTTTTTTAAAAACAATTGTTTTAGAAGCTCAAGAAGCTCATCTAAAGGTATATCATCTTCCATTAAGTGTGTTTCATTATGTATTGGCTTGTTGTTCACAATCAATGATCTTGATGTTGGGTCAAATTAATCTAATACATGCATGTCATTTTCCATTTCAACTACTACAACAAATTGTTGGCTTTCAAAGTTATGGCTTTCAAAGTTAACAACATTGTACATGTAAGGTATGCATGACCAGTGGGTGTTTAAAATATAATATCTATGTTTAGACTTTAAACATACCTTCAATTTTCAATGATGAGGATGTTTTGTCCATTGCAACTATGTTGATGTTTGATTTGCAATTCTTTGTATGTAACAATTGTAAGATTTGCATGTGTGTATGTGATTTTGTGTGTGCTTTGAAATGTTGTGTTGTATTTCAAGTGTAAGTGTTCTAGGTGTATCTAGATGTAAGTATTCTAATTTGAATGTTGTGTGTACATAAATGAACTAGTTTTGATTTTTTCTTTTATTGTTTAACATTTGGGGGATGTTTGCAACCTACATAGTACGTGTGTGTGTATTATGAGTATTTCACACATGACACAACTCTTGCACCTACACACAAAACATAAGGGCATATTGTAGACATTACCTAATGCTAAACCTTAATCTAGCAAATATCATACATTTGTTAAATTTTGTTTGGCTTACATAAAACGATAGGTAGATGCCACATATACAATTATTGTAGTCAAAATAGACAAATAATTAACATATTAAACATAACACATATCACTCCATGTAAATAAATACTTGTTAGCAATTTAGTCAAAAACGATGAGACAAATCAATAAACATTACATAGCAATTAAATTTAAAATCGTGGCATGTGTCATTTTATATCAAACAACACAATTTTTGTTTACAATCAAAAAATACAAGTTAATTGTTAATTCACATTAACTAGTATTATGTTAGATTTGAATCAAAACAAACAAACAACCTATTCATCCATGTCATTTAACATTATGTTTGTTTTTAGACATAATGCACAATGTCAAAACGTGACATTTACAACTACAAAATTAGTCATAAATGCCATTCACAACTAATTGCGACTACATGACTCTATAGTCCAAACGACCACATTGTAATGGTCATAGTCATAACCACCATTATGACTGCACTTATGACTACAAAATATTATTTATATAATAAAATATATTTGTGTATATAATAAAATTATGTATATTTATAAAATGTTAAATTATTATATTAATATTTAAATATTTTTCGAATATTGACTTTACAAAATAATTACTCATTTAATTTATTATTATTATTTATATATCATATACGTTTGATTTGTACATGATTCATATACATTAAATATATAACCATATAAAACATTATTATGTTATACATCATTATACATACCATTGTCAACATATTTCATTATTGTACCCATGGTCAAAGTTGACTATAGTCAACATGGTGGGAACAAATATTGATCCTTGTACCTCTTTGATTGGTTCAAAGCCTTTGCAAACAATCTACCACATTACATGTGACACAATGTTGTCACATAAAATGTTTATCATGTTCCAATGTTTTGATTGTATAAAAATACAAAGTTTAAAATTTAATTTTTTTTCTAATACTTACTCAAATGAAAATATGAATATGAATCATTAAACTTTGGAGCATAATCTACATATGTGGACCAACTAAAAATTCAAATAACAAATTTTGTACATAGAAAATCACTTTTGAAAATTTAAAATTTGAACATATCCATTATGTTTCAATACATGATAAAATTTCATAAATATATGTCTAATTTGAATAATATGATATTCTTAATATATTATATGTATCATATATTTATAATATACACGCATTAATATATATATATACACAATTATTTAATTTAATAATCATATATTAATTCCAATTTTATATCTATTTTCAGTATATTGTAAGTTAACTATAATGCTGATATTTAGAAAAAAAGATTTACCAATTAATTTTATTATAATCCAACCACTTAACATAACATAATAATTGTACTAGTTTTTCATTATTTCAATTTTTTATAATTTTAGATTTATTAAAATCTACACATTTAATACAATATTTTTAAACATAGATTATACAATAGATATTTTTATTAAAATAAAAAATTTGTAAATTATATTTAATCATATTCTTTTAAAAGGTCATCATATATAAAAATTATTATGTTGTAAATTTATGAATGTTAAACCCATAGATAAATTTGGTAAAACTTTGTTAAATTTGGTTTAAATAACATGAAATTGATTGAATTATGCTATTTTTGTTATTAAAATATGATATTTAATTTAAACTTCGTTAAACTAAAACTAAAGTTCATTAATTTTGTTTAATATTTGTTAAAGTAATATAAATGAAGCTAAAGTAGGTTATTTTGGCTAAAATAGGATAAATTTTCTTATATTTTGATAAACATGGTTAAAACTTGGTTAAGCTTGGTTAAATGAAGATTTTTAAAAAAAAACTAAATGATTCTGGCTAAATTTAGTTAAACCTAGCAAAATTTTGTTTAAATTTGATTAATTTTTGTTGGAATTGAATAAATTTGGTTAAAACTTAAGAAAATTAAGTTAAATTTGGTTATGTATTTGCTTAAGTTTTAATAAATTAGGCTAAACTTGGATAAATTAAAACATTTAGTTTGAACTTTGATACTAAAAATAAATTTGGTTAAAATTTGTGAAATCAAGTTACATGAAAGCACTTAAGCTAAACATGGTCAATTAAACTTGGCTAAATTTGAATTTTTTCAGAAAATAATGTATTTTGCTAAAATTGAGGCCAATTAGGTTAAATGAGTTAATTAATCTAAATTTGGCTAAACTTGGAAATTTTTTAATGTTGCTAAAATTGGCTGCATTTAGCTAAACTAAAGTAAAATAGCTTACACATGTTAAAATATGTTACATTAAGTTAAAATATAAGACTATTTATAATAATTTAGGTTATTTAAGATAAATTATATAGGCTACTTAGGGTGAACTAGCCTTAAATGAGTTAAATTAAGATTGGATTAAGTTAAACCCTAATTTAAATTAAACTAGGTTTAGATTAATTCATAATAAATTAGGTTAAAATATATTAAACTAAGAATTATTTAAATTAGATTAAATTAAGGGAAATTAAGCTAAGTTAGGCTTTTAATACAAATTTGAACATGTTGATATTTTTTAAAATATTTTTTTAACTTGCTGAAACGAGGTCAAGTAATTACTTTAATATGATTACATTAGTTGTATACTCATATTTGTAATCACGAATTCACAATTATGATGATAGTCGTGAAAATGACTACGATTCAAATCCACTTACAACTACATAATTATTTTGAACAATAGTTGTAACATGTCGTAGTCATAAAAACCAGATTTTGGCATAATGATGGACAAGCACATGTTTGTCCACATCTTTTAACATTTTTTAGATTTGAGTCAAAACAAAATAATTCATTTGTTCATCCATGTCATTTAGTCATTTAGGACTATGTTAGTTTTTAGTCATAATGGACAATCCACCTATTTATCCACATCATTTAGCATTATGTTAGCTTTTAATCATAACATATAAGTCACCCATTAGTCCAAGTTAAGAAACATTATGTTAATTTTTACTAAGAAAAAGGATAAGCCATGTTGGCTAGCATTATGTCAATTTTTGCACAACATTAATTAGAACAATGTTGGTTTGTAGTAAAAAAAACATGATAAGGTGGATGATGCTTGTAATTCTATCATGCTTGAAATGACTTACATATTATTTTATGGTGTTTTAAAAATGATTAGTCAATTTTTATTATAGACTCAACTTTTTTGGGTGTTCATTTTGATTAAAATTGAATCATAATTTTGTTTATAAAATACATGATTTGTAGTAATGAAACCAAACATGGATGTGGGTAAATGCTAATCGTTTTACCATGGATTTACCCACTATGTGGGTACCAAGGGATGTTCAAGGCACTAGTAGATACAATTCCAAAAGAGACCAATGGCAATAAGAAGTATGTAAGGGCATTGGGGGTATTATTGTAAATTTGTTTGAACCACGGAAGGCATTAGAGGTTGTTGGGCCAATCCACAATAAAATGATTCGGTCCAAGTGTAATCAATGCTTAATATTTCATTTTTCAAAGAATTTAATTCGGTGTTAATTTTTTTGGGTTTATTTATGTAACAACATTCATATTATATCATGAGAACATGTGAATAAATTAAAAATCAATCTAAT
>Ga0209208_10009998_pt1 | contig 12400 bp, 13 predicted proteins | sample S1TSphfallax_3_FD_187694 | JGI IMG/M metagenome (GOLD analysis project Ga0209208, IMG submission 187694) | Host-associated microbial communities from peat moss isolated from Minnesota, USA - S1T2_Fd - Sphagnum fallax MG (SPAdes) (version 2) | ecosystem: Host-associated > Plants > Peat moss >...
AAATTCCAAAAATTTAAATTCCTACAAACATTTGTTTGAATGACACTATAGAATGTGTTAATTTTTTAATGAATTAAAAGAATGATTCATATGACCTTGTTTAACTTTTGCTCAAATTTGGCAAGGTTATGGACAATACAATATAAAAGGAAATATCATAAAGTTCCTTTGAATGTTAATTCCACTTAATCAATGTTACTTCATCTTCCACATGATGAAACAACTATTGGTTTATAATTGAAAAGACAAATAAAATATAAATCGTCACATTTAATAGGTGATGTGCATCCAAACCTTATTATGACACCATTACATGATCTTCTCATCACATCAGTATTCGAAAATTCCACAATAATGATTCATCCACAATGCTTTGATATGTTCGCATTATCTAAACAAACCCAACATGTTGATCATTGATGATTCCAAATGATAAATCATGTGACCATAACAATGGAAATGGATTTGAAAAAGAACAAGAAAATGTGTCAACATATATTATGTTGCAAAAGTATTTATCATTAGAACAAATAGATGATTATTTTGAAATTGAAGTAACTTTAGCACCATGTTAAGATTTCAAACCATTAGGTCTTTTCCCAAGATGTTGGTTGTGAATAATTGAATTTTCCAACATTATTTTTTGGCAAACCTTGTAACAACCAAAGAACCATAATGTCTTATCAAATGATAGTTCAATGGGAACTTTGGTAGAAAGATCATAACTTTGTCACATATATACCAAATCTAAATTTTATAGCTATTAAAATATTAATTCATTATGTTATTGCATCATCTTGGGTTTGAATACATAAAGGAAAAGTCCTTGGATGTCAATTTCAAGCATGTAATGTTATAAAGAAACCAAATTTGGATGTTATTTTAGATTCTAATCTAAGGTATATGGATATTTTAGGACTACATGTTTCACCTTATTATTTAAGTTGATTATATATATAATGATTTTTTTGTTAACCCCCAACATTTTTCAAGTTACATGTTTGAGTGTTAAAACCAAATGGTTTCAATATTACAATGTTTATATGGCTTAAATAAGAAGAAAAAAGGATAAAACCAAATGGTTTCAATATTACAATGTTTATATGGCTTAAATAAGAAGAAAAAAGGATTTGATATCCCATTTGAAAAATTAGAATCCAAACATGTTGTAAACCTTAAACAATGTGATCTTATCCTTGTTATTACAACTACTAGATGAAATCCTATCATAACACGTGTATGAAAGATAATACCATTTTGGACCTTTATTAAATATTTAATTTGTTATGAAATTCCAAAAGTTGTGGGAGCGAAAATGACCATGGATTTTTGTGGGTACATTGCCAATGCACCAAAATACAGTTTGCATTTTAACAATGCAATTGAAAATATTGTGGATAAATACATTACACATGATAGTGATAAACTAACACCTAATCTTCATCAAACTCATCAACACAAAAAAAACCTTGTGAGAATTAAAATCAATTTTTTTTTTGTTATAATTTTCCATGGCCTCATATAAAAAAACACAAATTCTTGAACCATTCACAATGGAAACTTTAATTCTTCAAAAAAATCATTTACATGATAATCAACTTTTTTTTTTTATGAACTTAATATAATAAAATTAAAACAACTTCTATGTCTTTCAACACATTATTGGAATTGATTTCTAAACAAAAGAAACATACATAAAATGCATTAAAAGTGAAATTGAAAACATCAACAATTTTTTTGCAAAGAATGTAAAGATATATGCACAAATCCCTTTGAAATTATAGATAAAACAATAGCATCTAATTGTGTGTATATCTTTACATAATTTTTGCAAAAATGCATAAGATGGTAACAAAAGAACTAAAAACCATAATTGCCGATTGTAATGAAAAAAAAATAGGAGCACATATTCATATTCAAACGATGGAAAATGCATTTCTTAATGCTCAACAAATGTTAACACAATTAGTTACATATATAGTGTTGTTTATCCTATGACACCATGCATCTAAAATACTCAAATTCATTAATACATCCCCATTGCAAGAACTTGCATTTGTATTGAAAAGTGTAAAATCGTTGAAAACATTTCCTTTGGACTTCACAATTATTATGTGCCCTTCCATCCAGTGATAAATATGTCAAAAGACCTAACTATTTGTTTAACATTTATTTGATTGAATTTATTGCATATTATGACATAATGGATGACAAAAATAAATAAATAAATATCATATAATATTTCATGTTCATTATAACGAGCATTGTGATCTAGAAAATCACTATAGGGAACAAATGCTTTTCCTTTTTTATAATGAAAACAACCTTAAACAAGATTATTCCACATTACATATAACATACAATATGCATTAAACAAAAATCAATTTAGTGAAAAAATCATACAATCTTACTAATAATGCACATATAATCAATTGGGTAAACATAGAATCACAAGCATTTGAATTAACAATAAGAAATGACACAATTGTATGGATGGATAAATTTTCTAACATCGACATTGGGTTGCCACCATAAATTGTTATTCATTGCATAGGAGTGCATCCATAAAATACTAATAGTGAATATGTTGTTAGGCCATGTGCATGTGATTCTACTATTCATGATTCAAATAATATTGGCGTTAATGGTAAAATTATACCAACCAAAGAGTTTTATTCATTATTTCAAAAATTGAATAATGAATGTATTATATTTTATGATGTCATGTATAGGAAAAAGAAAAATATAGATGAACCATTTGATTTGTCCATGAGTAGAGGTGCCAATACAAGTAAAACTTTCACATTACTACTTTTAATTCAATGTTTATTATGTTTTTATAACATTCACCCTCATTAAAATGTTTAAAAAAAAACCTTTGTTCGTGACATATATTAAGAAAAAAGCATTTAATATTGATAAAGCCACAATTCACTCAAGTCCTTCTATAGTTTTTAATTGTAAGGATTTACCATCATTGAGTTCATAACAATTAAACAATTTGGGTACATTTAATATTGATAAAGCCACAATTCACTCAAGTCCTTCTATAGTTTTTAATTGTAAGGATTTACCATCATTGAGTTCATAACAATTAAACAATTTGGGTAAAAAATACGACCTATCACAATTGATAATGTTAGATGAAATTCCATTAATAAGGAAAAGGATATTGAAATTTGTTAAATTTCATTTAAAATAAATTAAACACATTCATTTTTTTTTGGAAATCTTGATGTAATTATCACTAGTTCATGACAAAGGATTTCTCAAAAGTAATACAAATAACATTGATAGTGTAGCTCCAAACTTTTGGATGGAAAAAATCAAATGTTATGAATTGAAACAAATGATGCACCAAAATGATGAACAATGAAGTGACGCTAAAACATAATGAATCAATTTTCCTCAAAACTGATGGGGATATGTACATATTGTGTGCACAAGACAAACATCACGATACATGTCCTCAATCATTTCAATTGCAAAATGATGCAAATTTCATGGCCAATTTGCATTTAGAAGTTCATATAAAGAAAACCATGGTGATTGAACTTTGCAATGGTAATTATGTAACACATGATGGTATAGTAAATGATGCATACAAAATATTCCAAAGTTCAAATAAATCACTTATTTCATAAGAAATCATATGGATATTGTTTAATAATTCCAAATGTGGTTAGTTCAACAAAGAATGCACACTTGTATGAAAATGAAATACATCCTACATGGACACCAATAAAACCAATATATAAAGATATCCAAATCGGTTCAAAATCTTTCCATATTATAAGAAGAACACAATTTCCAATTCAATTGGTTACATCATGTGGGTCAAAACAAGATCAAAGGAGTCACAAACATTACTTTACATTAATCATGCATGTCTTTTTTCTCCAAAATAACTTTTTTCATATAAATGATTTTTTGAACAAATATGAGTTTGTAAAAATGTACAAATTCCTTGCAAATTTTATGTTTCATTTTGGAAAATGATGATAATTCCAAATCATACCAAAAAAATTTAATGTCTTAAAGTTGAATTTAATGTCATATAAAATACAACTTTGTTTAATACATCATGTACATTATACCCCATTTATATGTGGTAAAACATTCTTGAAGTTTTGAAATTGTGAATTTTCATATGTATGTATTTTGAAAATTTTAGAATTCCACATTTTTGAAATTGTGAATGCTTTTATAGTGTGTTTAATAGGTTATTATTATCTCAGTTTTTTACCATGAACTTATTTCTATTATATGAATCCTTTAAAAGTCCTTTGTAAAAATGTCCATTTCTAATGATAAATTTTTTCATTTTCAAAAATCTTTAACTAAACAAAAACTTAAGATTGGATCAAATGGATTCTTAATTTGAGTTTCTTGACATTCATGTCTGTTAAAAAGGAAGAATGTGCCATGATTACCATGGTTTCAAATGGCAAAAAAAATTAAATCTTTAATTTTTCATGACAAAATCTCACATCCAACACCCTTTGTGGCTCCTTTGACTATATTTTGACCCATGTACTATACATCAAGCATAAGGATTGACACTCGATTATTTGACTTTTGACCCTACAAGTGTGTATATACATGATTTGACATATAAAACATTTTTTCGTGGTAAAAAAAAAATTGTTATTTTTTTCAACCTTTACAAATGAACAAATTTCAAATTGACCAAGTGTTGAGAAATGGATCATTTGCAAACAATTGCATGTTGGGACGTACTCATCCCCAAACCACAGACATTTTGCAACTCACATGTATTTATTTATCCTCTCAATATTAGGTCATTACCTTTGCACATAAATGATGTGGATTACAATCTCAAAACATCTTATATATTGTGGCTCAATGAAATGCATTTCAATGCAAATACAAAAAAAAACATCTTTGAACATTAATACAACAACACATTCAATAATAAATTTGAATGGATGAGATGTTACAATGATTATATATGACAATTTCACTACATTATCATCACACGAAACATTCACATATTTGGGAGTTGAATATATTGCAACAACATTCAATGTAAATACAAGAAAAGCCATTCATGTAATAACAATATACAAACCTTGAACATTTAACCCTTTCAATGTTCTTGGTTCACTTTCAACAATTCTTGGATGTAATGCCAACTTCTTGTTCAATGGTAATCATTGGCAATTTCATTATTGATATGCTTGATCAAAATTCAACACAACCAAATGAGCTCCAAATTTTTATGGACCATTACTATATGAACTTTAGTTTAAAAATCACAATAACTTATGGTTCTCATATTGATCATGTGTGGACAAATGCCCCCATTCAACAATGTCACGAGTTGTCGAAGCTTATTGGATTGGCCATAAGCCAATTTATTTTGCATATAAACTCCTAAATTATGTCCCACAATATAATCACATAAACAAAAAAAAATTACTCCAAAATCATGAGCAACAATGACAAAACCAAATAGTAACAAAATGCTAAATTTCCATGTGTTCAGTGGTTATTTAGTTTTTTGAATAACCATTGATTCCAAGTTTTCAAAACCTTAAGGACAACTGGTTTTCATGAGAGAACTAGAGATTGTGGAAGGTGGTTATTTGAAATTTTCACCCCCATTCAATAAGTGGGTATATACTAAGAAGGTTGATAATAGATGGATATTTATAGCAAATTCTAATAAGCACCCAACAGGGCTACAGACCTCGTCTAACATGACAATGACAACAACATTCATTAGCTAGGCCAAGTTTTAGAAACAACAACATTCCGTGTTTGTGTCCTTTTTAGCTGTGTGAATTAATTTAAAGAGAAGCTTCTGAGGTCAAGTGTGTGCTTTTCAAAGTGTCAATTCAAGGAAATATTGCAGTCAAGTGTCTGCAGGTAAGAAAGTGGTGCACTGGTGTTTCTAGCTACCCTGTGTGGCAGAGTTTGGTATCTCCAGTAATTCCAATTTCCTTCTCCAGGCACCATCTGGTAGGGCACCGGCTAGGACCAGCCAAACCATGGCTAAGACCTTTGTCGGTGTTGGATGCAAAATGAACCTGAATAATTTCACTCATTGGCTGGATAGGTAGCCCCTTTCTTGCTAGGAAGGCATCTAGAGGCTCAAGACCTTCTACTAGTGTTCCAATTTTTGTAACTTAACTCAGTTGAGTAGATGGTTGTCAACTGAGCTTTTCCAAACTTTCTCTACTTCCATTACTAGATTACCACTACACTACCAGAATATTTTGACCAACCTAATGCAATAATATGAGACAAGCTTAGTTTTTGCAAACCAAGGACCCCAGAATGGTGCTTCATAACACGACCAGAAACTGATTTTAAATTATTAACCAAGCTAAACAAACTTTTGAACTTCATACTCTTTACGTGTCATTGAATGCTTTGGCATGTTTCTCATTGACATATGGCAATAAAACAATGCATTGTTTGATTGTGAATTAAAATGATACAGCTCCTTCAGGCCAGGAACTCGTTCACTAACCTCAATCCATCCAGGACTGCTCACACCCATGAGTGCCAGAGGGTGCTGCACCATATGAAAACTGATGCTAGGTCTTGTAATTAAGCAAGTAGGGAATTCCGACCAGGAGGAATTTCTTCGTGAAAGAGTGGCAACTTGTCTCCAGCAAAGAAGTTGCGCTCTACTCCATGCTCGTTCACCTGCTCAAGCCCCAAATACAACCATGGTCCTCTTATGCATGACTTTTCTAGAGGAGAGATTCACCTGAAATAGCTTTCACTTCTTCAGGGCTCAAGGTTTGCAACTTCAGCTAGTCATAAAAATGATGGATCTAAGTCATTGATAGTTACTACAATAGGCAGAAGTGGTCAGTTCCCCACTACAACAAAACAAACCAACATGAAAATTCCATCTCTTCTCTTTTACTTCCTACATAAAACCCAGTTGGCATCTGTCCCTTGAAGGCTTCAAAAATCATGATGTTGCTCAAGGGTAGGTCATACTGCTCAAAAAGCAACTGGAGAACACTCTAGAAGCTGTTTTCAAACACTGGCTCTTGGAAAGTCAAGACAGTTCATCTTCCAGTTAGAACGAACAAAGAGGAGTTTGAAATGCATGGAATCAATGGGGGGAGATAATGAGAACTGGAATGCTGTAGTTCCAGGATGGTTCACCTACTACTGATGCTTTATTATAAACAGGATTCATAGGAGCATCAATCCCAATGTTTGCAAGAGAAATCCCTCCCTCAAAAAGAAAGCCAAAATGATGCACAGAAAAATGAAAGCTTTCATCTTTATGTCTAAACCACAAGGCCACAACACTGCTTGTTCATTCTCAATTATGTATAGAAGATCGATGAAGTTGCAGAGAAATCTCCACAACAACAATTAAAGGTAACATGACAATGAGTGCAGTCATGACCTCATGAGAGTCGCCCACAAAGTGACAGATCATCACCTTCATCACGAATGGCAGTGACGAGCTGTAATTTCAATTATGTACAGAAATAAAGAGAGAGATAAGGAACTCACTGTAACAGTGCGAACGACACCACCACTTGCTCCATCTCTAGCGATTGCCAAAGCAACTGACTTCACAACAAACCTCTGCAATCAATACAATTCATTGCCTGTTACTGCATTGCTTGCACTTGTATCTCCAGCAGGGAGGCCATGAGTCCTCCAGCCCTAAAAGGTGTGGACATAGGTCCCCAATCTTCTTACACCCAATCTTCTCTCTTTTGGTACCATGTCAACTAAGTGCACACACCAATTCAGCAACTCTATCCTATGGTAGCTAGCACAGCTAGATATGATCTCCTGAGCCAGAACTCAATTTTCAAACAGCTATGACAAAGCTTATGTTTTAATTACAAAATTCAGTCCATTACCCCCCTCTTTCTTGAGCTACTAAATTGCCAATGACCATCTGGTGGTGCTCATTGTTGTTTCATAACAGTTTTCTGCAACATGAAGCTGACAAGGATATGTAACAAGCAGTATACCTCTGCTTCATCTTTGCTCATGTGGGGACGCCAGGCTTGATCCAGAAAACCATACAAGTAACTTGACCCCGATCCTGCAATCCTCCTCCACCAAGGTAAGAGAAACAGAGCCAAAACTGATAAACAGGAGTACTACAACAACTGCAGTCTGTTAATGATAGGTGCATGATGACAGTAACAGCTAACAGCACAGTACAAGTGCGTGACTTCAGTCTGAAGAATACAAAGCCACTCATATAAGTGCATCGGTTCCTGCTAGACCCCCATCATTTTGGTGTTTTGATCAAGTCACTAGCTACACATGGACACACACCTATCTCAGAAACTTGGAGCCAACACAATGGGATGCAGAAACAGGGTGGTCCAAACCTCCAGTGGCGAATGGAAGACGCAGCAGGGTGCCTCCCAGAGGAACAGCATAGACACTTCCCCCATCATATTTGTCCCACCCTGCCACTATCATGCCTGCCTGCAAGAATGACTGCATCCAGCAAACATCATCTAGATCATCAACTATGTGTCATCATATTGCCGCCCAACCCCAAAAAATCAATATGGGCAAACTGATCCAGTCCCAATTAAATGCTTCTAATGGTGAAACTGCTCTTTTCAGATCCCCATAGACCTTAGCAATAACCCAGCTTCCATTTCTGTAAGCACATGTTGATTTCAGGTTCATTGGTAATATTGTTGCTAAATCACTTTCATAATACAACACAGGCTGACCTTGTTTTGATATGCCAGCTCCTTGACAAGAGTTGCTGCAGTTTTCACTGTGGCTTCTCTGCCTAGCTGAATTCTGCAAGTTTTTTTCAGAGAACACTTTCCCTAGGTCAGACTTCCATTCACTCCAATTCACAGCCTTCTACAATATGGTGCATGATGACAAAATTTGAGGATCTCCAACAACACAAGCACTTCAAACCATACATACTTGGCTTCCTTTATTAGTTGTGTGCTTCAAGACATGCAATGTGCACAAAAAGTGAGGGCTCACGTGTGTTGATTTAGAAAATATCGCACATAATCAGACACAACTTGTGTATCTGCAGCCTGCAAACTCACACCAATAAACCCATGTCACAACTTGTTCCAGTAGCAATGTCGGTCCATATCTTCTTCACTGGCAGCAAATAAACATGGTGAAGCCAATGCTCAGAAGGACATCAAATTAGACTCCAACACCTAAAGAAAGATGAGAAGGTAAAGTCATTATTCACTGAGCCTAGAAGAGTTTCTGGTCATGGATCATGGCTCAAGATCAGCTAGAGCAGTTGCAAATTTGGACTATGTCCCAGTTTTCAATCTATAACAACAATATCCACAATCTATAACCTGAAGAATTCAGGAAGCAAAAGGAACAGTAAAAAGGCAAGAAATACCGAGCCTGATCGACAAAGGTAGACATTGTCCGTAAGTTGAGTAATTTTGTCCGATGCACGATTTGCAACATATACCCCTGGAATTCAAAGCCCAACACTTCTACAGACATAAATCCCTGAGCTCCTTAAACAAAATGGCAGTTCACATCAAGCCTGGAAAGTCCATATCCTAGTTTCATGGCACATTTGTTCAATACACTCCCTGATGATGCTCATTTCTTTCAAATTAAAAAAAAATGCCATGGTCACACCTACTCTATTTGCACCACAAATCATACCGTTTTTTTAATTCAAGAAAAGGGGGCATAGTTTAGGGTTAGGGTTTGGGTAAAATAAAACCCTAGACTGCATATGATAATTGTAAAACATGCACAACCCACAACATACTGATTGCATTCAATATCAACTCAATGTCACTGAACATGCTAAGAAGGAACTTTTTTACCTGTGGTGGTGCGAGAATCTGCCCCAAGAATTACACCCCCCTCGTATTCCACAGCCATGATAGTTGTCTACAGCCAAAAAAATCCGGCAAACCAAAAAAGGTTAGATTTGATTTCTCTCTCTCTCCCCTTTACAAATTGCCATTCACCATGTGTTGTAGTTTCCCACATTAAGACAAAATTGAAGAAAAGAAGAGATGTCAAGAGAAACAAACCGAGTGGAGATGAAACCCTAGAATAATAGTACTCCTAATAATCATCAAGCTCATATCTATGGAGATTGCAAAAGAAAAAACCTCCACAATAAACTTTGAACATACCCATTATGTGGTCGGTTCTCACGGGAAAAAAAATGAAAAAAAAAAGAAAGAAAACTAACATGACAAGAAATGACTGGAGTCACGAACTTCTATAGCATCCTCACTCAAGCTACTGCTAGGGTAAGCTTCATTTTTACTTCTCAAATTTGTCTCCGTACAGAAACAAAGCATCTAAGTCTAAGGCATATACAGAAGAAGAGTGCAACAGCCTCTTAGTAGAAGAAGAAGAAGATGATCCAGAGAGTACATAGCCATCAAGCTCAAATGTTGAAATGCTGAGTTCCGGTTGAAACCCTCGGTTGCTATTTGGCTTATTGTTACCGCAAGAAAACAAACACACAGGCCAAAAAAAAATTTCAAGGAGAAGATGAAGAGAACGCTCCCTAAGAGAGAGACAGAGACAGAAAATTACCCCCATACTGTGAGCCGCAGATGTCCATTCTCCAGCCATGGGCTCCATGATCCTTGAAAACTAATAGACGCTGAAGAAGAAGAAAAAAGCTATATCAAAAACAACAACAACAACAACAACAACACAAGAGAGAGAATGATGATGCGGAAACAACAATCGCCTCCTGTACACAGACAAGACAAAAACAGACAACGCCGGAGACCCCAAAAAAAAGAGAAAAGGTAACAAGAAACGTGCTCTCAAAGCAAAACACTGGGGGGCAGATCAAAGACAGAGAACGAAAGGAAAACACTGCTGCAGTGTGGTTGATTGATTGATGAGGAAAATTCACAAAACCCTAACCCTAACCCTAATTTGGATCCAAAATGACACTGTTTGTGTTGATGTGTTTGTTCATATGTCATCTATTTGTGTATCATTAATGGTGGTGTGTTTTTTTTTTTTTGAAAATATGAGTTTGAAATTGTATTTCTTCATAAGTGTTCATAGTGTTGATGATCAAATTGTTTTGTTAATAAATTTTTTTGTTGAAGTCTTCAATAATCATAGTTGGACAATTTGAACACATTTTTTTATTTCTGTATGATGCATTTTAGAAAAAAGTTGAAATATAATGTTTGTATTTTGGGTGGTTTACGTATTGTAATTGATTACATATAACACTTTTTCATGTGTTGTTGTTTAAAAAATGCGATGATAAATCTAATGCCAAAGTTTGTGAATGTTATGATTTGTGTTAATAATAATACATTGTTATTGTAAAGTATCATAATTCCATGCTCATTATAAGGTGACAAAATATGAAATTTTTTGTGATAAGGCATTATAGAATATAGGTACCCATTATTTAGCTAGTGGTGTAGGTACATATTAATAGGTACCTATTTAGTTAGTACATATCTAAGATAGGTATTAGTAAGTATTTAAAGCTAATATTAGTAGAGATATTTATTAGGTATCTATTAACTACTAGGTATCATGATAGGTTTAGCAACCTAGCTAAAGTAGGTGCCTACTTAGTAAATAATATTAGTTACTTACCCACCTTGTTACATACTATTTACAATGTTTTGGTGCCATGTTTTGGCATAATGATTTTTGCCCATTAAATATTTAAAGATGCTTTGAAAACATTTTGTCCTTTTTCACCCCCACACATTGCAACCATTATTCTATTTGATTACATTTTAATGACATTTGACCATTTTAAAATTGCAAGTGGCTTTGTTACACTAATTAATGATTAATATTGTTTATGGTTGTAACATTCACTACATTGTCCATTTATGAATATGATTTTGACCTTTTTAAAAATAATTATAAATTATTGCCATGGAAATTGAGTAGCCTTTATTTTTATTTACACAATGCACTATAATGGGTTAGTGATTTTTTTGATATATGTTCAATTATCAACATGATACATGAATTGAACCATCTATTTTTAATATGTTGAAACTGGTGTTCATGGGTTACATTTTATACTTATCATAATTTATTAACACACGTATAATAATTTAAAATTGCACATTCATATTGGAATGAGTAAGTGAGTTTTTTTCACATCTCTTCAATTATCAACACTTGCACATGAGTTGAATCATTCATTTTGAATGCGTTAAATCCATTACTCACATGTTGCATTTTGCATTCATCACAATTTTTTGAAATGAATGATAAACATGCAAATTTTAGTGTGCATGTAAACCTCTAAACTACAAATGTTTGATATTTTTATTTTCATATATTTACGTAAATTACAATGTATGTTTTTCTTTTTTTCTCTCTTAGTGTATGTAAAACAAATCCATGCCAAAATCTTTTGACTAGTTTTTTTTTTAAAATAAAATTAATTATA
>Ga0209208_10009999_pt1 | contig 12399 bp, 14 predicted proteins | sample S1TSphfallax_3_FD_187694 | JGI IMG/M metagenome (GOLD analysis project Ga0209208, IMG submission 187694) | Host-associated microbial communities from peat moss isolated from Minnesota, USA - S1T2_Fd - Sphagnum fallax MG (SPAdes) (version 2) | ecosystem: Host-associated > Plants > Peat moss >...
CATATTCCGGGGGGCGCAGGCGGGCGGCGAGGGTTAAAAGCAGAACGGCTAAAACCAGGGTGGCAACGATCCGCATGCAACCAAAGGTAGTATCTTTTAGAGCTGCAGGAAAGCGTGGTTGTAACCGGGATTGTTGAGCGCCCATGCCCCAGAACAAAAAAGTCTTTTGGTTCTTTTCTTCAGAAAAGAACGCCCTGCTATCCTAGCATTCGCCCGATCACCCGGGCGGTGTAGTCCACGACCGGGATGATTTTGCCGTAATTGATGCGGGTGGGGCCGATGACTCCGATGGCGCCGACGATACGGTCCTGGGCGTTGCGGGCCGGGGCGACGACCATCGAGACGCCGGCAGCGCCGAACAGGCCGGATTCGGCGCCGATGAAGATCCGCACCCCGTCGGAGGTTTCGGCCAGGTCCAGCAGGCGGAGCATGGTCTCCTCGGTCTCCAGGCGTTCGAAGAGGGACTGGATGTGGCTAAGTTTTTCGAGCTGGTCGACATCGGCCAGCAGGCGGCTTTGGCCGCGCAGGATGAGGGAGCCGGCGCGCCCTTCGTTGGACCAGGTGGCCAGACCGGCTTCGATGACGCTGTTGGTCAGCGCGTCCAAGGCGGTGCGATCGGCGCCGATATCGGCGGCGACGCGCTTGCGCAGTTCGGAGAGGGAAAGGCCGGATAGCTGGGCGTTGAGGTAATTGCTGGCTTGTTGCAGCGCCGAGGGCGGCATGCCGGGCGGGGTTTCGACGATGCGGTTTTCGACCTGACCGTCGGCGGAGACCAGCACGACCAAGGCGCGGCCGGGGCTTAGGGGGACAAATTCGATGTGTTTGACCGGGCCGTCGCCTTTGGGGGCGAGCACCAGGCCGGCGGCGGCGGAAAGGCCGGAGAGCATTGAGCTGGCCTGGGCCAAGGTCTCCTGTAAGGAGCGGCCGGACTGCACGAGGGCGGTGTTGATGGTGTTGCGCTCATCATCGGAGAGCTCGCCGAATTGCAGCAGGCCGTCGACGAAGAGGCGCAGGCCGCGATCGGTCGGCAGGCGGCCGGCGGAGGTGTGCGGCGAAAATAGCAGACCGGCATCGGTGAGGTCGGCCATGACGTTGCGGATGGTGGCGGGGGAGAGGTTGAGCGGCAGCAGGCGGGAGAGGGTTCGGCTGCCCATCGGTTCGCCGGTTTCGACATATTGTTCGACGATTTCGCGCAGGACCGCGGCGGAGCGCTGGTCGAGGCCCGGCGGCAGGCGCGGCGGCTGGCGTGGGATGGGCTTGTGGCTATGGTCCATGGGGTTAACCTCGCGTATGAGGCGCTTTGATGCAAGAATGCGCGGCTTTCTCGCGATGACGCAAGATAATTGAGGATAGCAGGATGATAAGGCCATCGGGACGGAATTTTGACGGGCTGCGGGAGTTGAGCATCACGACCGGGTTTTCGCACCATGCCGAAGGCTCGGCGCTGATCAAGATGGGGGGCACGGAGGTGCTGTGCACCGCCAGCGTCGAGGGCAAGGTTCCCGGTTTCATGCGTGGGCAAGGCGAGGGCTGGGTTACCGCGGAGTATGGCATGCTGCCACGCGCAACCCATACGCGCGGCGACCGGGAGGCGGCGCGCGGCAAGCAATCGGGGCGGACCCAGGAGATTCAACGGCTGATCGGGCGCAGCCTGCGGGCGGTGGTGGACCGCAAATTGCTGGGCGAGCTGACGATCACGCTGGATTGCGATGTGCTGAACGCCGATGGCGGCACGCGTTGCGCCAGTATTACCGGTGCCTATGTGGCGCTGGCGCTGGCGATACGGCATTTGCAGGCCAAGAACGTCATCAAGGCGAACCCGCTGGTGGGCCAGGTGGCGGCGGTTTCCTGCGGTATCTACCATGGCGTGCCGGTGCTGGACCTGGATTACGCGGAAGATTCCGCGGCCGATGCGGATGCCAATTTTATCCTCACCCGGGGCGGCGGTATTGTGGAGATTCAGGCCACGGCGGAAAAGGCGACCTTTGACGACGCCGCGTTTGCCGCACTTCTGGCGCTGGCGCGAGCCGGGACCGCGCAGTTATTCGACAGCCAGACGGCGATAATCGGGGTTTGAGCGGACCCAGCCCATTGCCTCGGTACCGGGTTTTGCGCCAAAGGCTAAAAGGCATTTAGGTTACAGCTAAGGGTGGCAACATGGCCGAGGCTTACGGCGCGACAAAATCGCTGAAACTTGCAGGGCGCGGCTCCAGTTCCCTGGGCCCCAAGGCGCCAATGGACCTGCATGCCGTCCGCACGGCCTATCGCCGCTGGGCAGGGATATATGATTTCGGCTTTGGCATGATCTCCCGGGTCGCGCGCCGGGAGGCTGTGGCGGCTGTTAACCGCTCGGCGGGGGAGAACGTGCTTGAGGTCGGCGTTGGTACCGGCTTGGCATTGCCGCTTTATGCGGCCGACAAACGGGTGACCGGGATCGACCTGTCGGCGCCGATGCTGGAGCAGGCGCGCGAGCGGGTCGCGGATGCGGGGTTGCGCAATATCGAAGCCCTGCTGGAGATGGACGCGCAGGCGACGACCTTCGCGGACGGACAGTTCGATATTGCGGTGGCGATGTTCGTGGCCAGCGTGGTGCCGAACCCGCGGAGCCTGGTGGCGGAGTTGCGGCGGGTGGTGAAGCCGGGCGGCACGATACTTTTCGTTAATCATTTCGCGGTCGAGCGCGGCCCGGTCTGGTGGGTCGAGCGGGCATTGGCGCCGGCGTCATCGCTGCTGGGCTGGCATCCGGATTTTCGGATCGGTCATATGTTCGCGGAGACGGATTTGTCGTCCGCTACGGTGAAGCGGATGTGGCCGCTGGGCTTGTTCCGTCTCATCGAGATGCGAAATTAGGCGCCGCCAGCGACCTTAGGCGGAGCTGTTACATTCGGTAGCAAACTGCGAAACGCCAGCCTTATTGCTGCCACATCCTGGGTCTTTGGTGAGGCTACGCCTTGACTGGCGTATGCTAACCCCAATTTAACCTACCTACGGGAAAACGTAGGCAGTTTAAGGATTATAGTCATGCAGATGAAAATCCGACCGCGGTTGGCGAGCACACTGCTGCTCGCAACGGCCCTGGCTGCTTCGCCGCTCACCGCCGAGGCCTACTGGCATGGCGGGGGCTGCTATAATTGCGGCGGCAATTTTGTCGGTGGCGCGCTGCTGGGCTTGGGCGTGGGCGCGGTGGTTGGGAGCGCGCTGGCGCCGCGGTATTATGCGCCGCCGCCGGTCTATTATGCGCCCCCGCCGCCGGTTTATTACGCGCCCCCGCCGCCGGTTTATTATGCGCCCCCGCCGCCGGTCTATTATGCGCCGCCGCCCGGCTATTATTACGCCCCGCATTGACAGCCTCGATGCCGAGGCCCGGGGCGTAAATGCCCTTCTGAAACGCTAATGCAGCTTACGCATCACGGAGTACCCCCATGAAACGCTATTCGTTGTTCCGCGGCGCTGCGGTTTTGGCCGTTCTGGCGCTACCGGCCGTGGCATTGCCCGGCGCGGTCCTGGCGCAGACCGCGCCGGCTTCCGCCGCCGCCTCGCCGCGGCATAGTGTCGAGGCGCATATTCAGGCGCTGCATGACCAGTTGCAGATCACCCCTGCCGAGGAGCCGGAATGGGCGGCGTTCGCGCAGGTGATGCGCGAAAATGCGGCGCAGATGGAGCAGGCTTTTGCCACCCGGGGCGCCAATTTGGCGACCATGAACGCGGTGGCGGATATGCAGTCCTACGCGCAAATCGCGCAGATCCAGTCCGCAAACATGCAGAAATTGGCGGCGTCGTTCCAGGCGTTGTATGAGCGTTTCCCGGCCGAGCAACAAAAGCTTGCCGATAATGTTTTCCGTGAAAAGATGGCGAGCCACCCGAGGGCGGGGATGAAGCCCGCGCAGCCCTGAAGCGATGCCCGGTTAAGCCGTCCGTTACTTGATCTTCTGAGAAGGGGCTTATATCAGGTTGCTGTGTGGGCCGGCTGAACGGCCCGGGCAGGCAGGATACTGTTAATGAAGCGAGCGTCGGGTTGGCTTTTCTGTGCGGTGCTGCTCACCCTGGCGGCCGGGCATGCCGCGTTTGCGCAATCCGCCGCGCCTGACCCCCTTGCCGCTGCCGATAGCTATGTGAACGCGCCGCATAACTGGCAGTGGTGGTTTCCGGCCGCCGGCAGCCCGATGCAGGCGCAGATCGACTGGCTGATGAAATACGTGCTCTGGATCATGGCCGGGGTGGTCGGGTTTGTCGGCCTGCTGATGGCTTATGTGATGATCAGGTTCAATCACAAAGCCAATAAGGTGCCGAGCCAGCTGACCCATAACACACTGGTCGAGGTGATCTGGCTGGTGGTTCCGACCATTTTGCTGGCGATTATCATCGGGCCGTCGCTGAGCCTGATCTGGTATGAGGGCGATGACAGCAACCCCTATATGACGGTCACCGTCACCGGGCATCAGTGGTATTGGGAATATAATTACCAGTCGGTGCCGGGATTGGATTATACCAGCTACATGATCCCGGATAACGAATTGCAGCCCGGCCAGATCCGCCGGTTGAGCGTCGACCATCCGCTGGTGCTGCCGGTGGGCGAGAAGATCAAATTCGATATTACCAGCAGCGATGTGCTGCACGGCTTCTATCTGCCGTCGCTGGGGGTGCAGAAATATGCAATCCCGGGTTCGATCCAGAATAGCTGGACGCTGATTACCAAGCCCGGCACCTATTATGGCGAGTGCAACCAGATTTGCGGCCTCAACCATGACGCGATGCCGATTGAGATAAAGGCCGTGCCGATGGCCGATTATCTGGCCTGGATCAAGGTGGCGCAGGCCAACTACACGGAAAATTCATTGGCGCCGAACCTGATATCCTCGCCGCCGCCGGTTGGCCAATTCGCTGAGCTTACCAAATGAACCTGCTGGATAAAAACGCAGAACGGTTGGGTTATGTCCCGGCCCGCGATTTAAGGAGCGCGTAAATGTCGTTCACCGCACATGATCCGCATGAGGTTATCGCGCCAGACCACGCGCATGATGCGCATGGCCAGCATGGTCACGCCAAGCCGGGCTTCGTTCAGCGTTGGCTGATGAGCACCAATCATAAGGATATCGGCACGCTCTACATCACCATGGCGGTGATCGGCGGCAGCGTTGGCGGCATCCTTTCGATGATCATGCGGGCGCAGCTGATGTATCCGCATAACCATCTGGTCACCAGCGGCTCGGAATGGAATTCCATCATCACGGCGCATGGCCTGCTGATGATCTTCTGGATGGTGATGCCGGCATTGATCGGCGGCATGGGCAACTGGTTCGTGCCGATGATGATCGGGGCGCCGGATATGGCGTTTCCCCGGCTGAATAATATGAGCTTCTGGTTTTTGGCGGCCGGGTTTGTTTTCATCATGCTTGGTCTGACCATCGGCGAGGGGACGGGGGCCGGGTGGACGCTTTATCCGCCGCTGGATAACGCCCAGTATTCGCCGGGAATCGCCACCGACTTCTCGTTGTTCTCGTTGCATCTGGCGGGGATTTCGTCGCTGCTTGGGGCGATCAACTTCATCGCCACTATTTTGAACATGCGGGCGCCCGGCATGACGATGTTCAAGATGCCGTTGTTCTGCTGGTCGATTTTGGTGACGGCGTTCCTGTTGCTGCTGGCGATTCCGGTGCTTGCCGGCGCGGTGACGATGCTGATCATGGACCGCAATTTCGGCACTTCGTTCTTCGAGCCGGCGGGCGGCGGTGATCCGGTGCTGTTCCAGCATCTGTTCTGGTTCTTCGGGCACCCGGAGGTCTACATCATGATTCTGCCGGCCTTCGGCGTGATCAGCCATGTGGTCTCGACGTTTTCGAAAAAGCCGGTCTTTGGGTATCTCGGCATGGTGTACGCCATGGTGACGATCGGTTTCGTGGGCTTCATCGTCTGGGCGCATCACATGTTCGTCTCCGGCATTTCGGATGACAGCCGGGTCTATTTCGAAGTGGCGACGCTGGTGATCGCGGTGCCGACCGGTGTCAAGGTGTTCTCCTGGATTGCGACGATGTGGGGCGGGTCGATCGAGTTCAAGACGCCGATGCTGTGGGCGATTGGGTTTATTTTCCTGTTCGTCATCGGCGGGGCGACCGGGGTGGTGCTGGCGCAGGCCGGGCTCGACCAGGAACTGCATAATGACTATTTCCTGATCGCGCATTTTCATTATGTGCTTTCGCTGGGCGCGGTGTTCGCGATTTTTGCCGGGTTCTATTACTGGATCGGCAAGATGAGCGGGCATCCTTATCCGGAATTCTGGGGCAAGGTGCATTTTTGGACGACGTTTGTCGGGGTTAATCTGACCTTCTTCCCGCAGCATTTCCTGGGGCTCGCTGGTATGCCGCGGCGCTATCCGGATTACCCGGACGCTTTTGCCGGCTGGAATTTCGTCTCGTCCTGCGGTGCTTTTCTCTCCGGCGCGTCGACGGCGGTTTTCTTCTATATTCTCTACCGGATTTTCAGCTCAAAAGAGACGCTGCCGGCGAATTATTGGGGCGAGGGGGCGACGACCTTGGAATGGGCCGTGCCGTCGCCGGCGCCGCATCATACTTTTGAGGATGTGCCGGTTATTCGGTAAGCATTATGAGTGACACGCTTCTTTTAAATTCTTCGGAGCTTGGGGCGACGGCTTCCGACTGGCTCGCGCTGATGAAGCCGCGGGTGATGTCGCTGGTGGTGTTCACCGGTGCGATCGGGCTGGCGGTGGCGCCGGTTCACATGAATCCGATTTTGGCGGTGACGGCAGTTTTGTGCATCGCCATCGGCGCCGGGGCCGCCGGCGCTATCAATATGTGGTATGACCGTGATATCGACGCGGTGATGAAGCGCACGGCGACGCGGCCGGTGGCGGCGGGGCGGATTGAGCCTGGCTCAGCGCTCGGGTTCGGCGTGGTGCTGGCGATTTCTTCGGTGCTATTGATGGCGGTGGTGGCGAACGCGGTGGCGGCAGCGGAGCTGGCGGCTTCAATCGCGTTCTACGTTTTCATTTATACGATGTGGCTGAAACGGCGCACGCCGCAGAACATCGTCATCGGCGGTGCGGCTGGCGCGTTTCCGCCGCTGATCGGCTGGGCGGCGGCGACCGGGAATATCGCCGTATTGCCGGTGCTGTTTTTTGCGATCGTGTTCTTCTGGACGCCGCCGCATTTCTGGTCGCTCTCGCTCTACGCTTCCGAGGATTATAAGCGGGCCGGAGTGCCGATGCTGCCGGTGGTGGAAGGCGCGCGGCATACGCGGGTTTGCATTTTTGTCTATACGGCGATTTTGCTGCCGGTGGCGTTGCTGCCTTATTGGCTGGGTTTTTCCGGGCGGTTTTATGGTGCGTCTGCTTTGGCGCTGGGCGCCGCGTTTGTTTATTATGCCTGGGCGGTATTACGGGATCAGCAGGATGCGGCGGGGATCAGTCTGTCCAATGATGCGCCGGCGCGGGCCGCCTTCAAATACTCGCTGATTTATTTGTTCGCGCTATTCGGGGCCTGCGCGATCGACCGGCTGGTATGAGAATCGAGCATGAACATTGGTCGCCGGAAATGGTGGCCGAGTTCAAGCGCCGGCAGCGGGGGCGGAATTTCGCGCTATTGGGCGTTTTGGCGGCTTTTTGCGTTTTGATTTATGCGATCGCCGTGGTGAAACTGCACGAATACGGGCAAATGTGGTGATGAACACTGCGCGACCCGATTCAGACGCCGCGGCTTCGCCGCTCCGTCATCGCGACGCGAAACTTGAGACTTCGAGAGGGGCGAAATGAGCGGAACACTGCATACGGCGACCGACCAGATCAAGTCTACGGTTCCGCATCCGTATCATTTGGTGACGCCCAGCATCTGGCCTTTGTTCGGCGGGGTGTCGGCGCTGCTGGTGTTTACCGGGATTATTTTCGCGGCCCATTTCGACAATTTTATTGTGCTCGCCATCGGCGCCCTCAGCACGTTTTCCATCATGTTTCTGTGGTGGCGGGATGTGGTGCGGGAAAGTCAGGTGCCGGGGCTGCATAAGATCGTCACGCAGGTGGGGCTGCGGTATGGAATGGCGCTGTTCATCAGCTCCGAGGTGATGTTTTTCGTTTCATTCTTCTGGAATTACTTCAACTATTTCTTCTATCCGAGCGCCATGGGTGTGGCCTATGCGCCGGTTTGGCCGCCGATGGGGCTGCATACGATCGATCCGTTTGCGATACCGCTTTTCAACACCATGGATTTGCTGCTTTCCGGCACGACCATCACCTGGGCGCATCACTGCCTGCTGGAGGGTGACAATAAGGGCACCGTGCAGGGCCTGGCCGTTACGGTGCTGCTTGGAATCGCGTTCCTGTGCGGTCAGGGCTGGGAATATACGCATTCGCCGTTTCCGTTCTATCATGGCGGCATTTTTGCTTCGTCCTTCTTCATCGCCACCGGATTCCATGGCGTGCATGTGATCGTCGGGACGGTTTTTCTGGCGGTTTGCCTGTTCCGCGCGATGGGACATCAGTTCAATCCGCAGCGGCATTTCGGCTTTGAGGCGGCGGCCTGGTACTGGCATTTCGTTGACGTGGTCTGGCTGTTCCTGTTCGTGTGCATCTATTTTCTAGGCCGGAGTGCGATTACGGCCGGTTGATAATGATGGTGGGTTACGCCGCGCTCACCCGCCCTACGGTTGATGGGCGTTGAACGTTCCAGCGCCCAAGGCCGGGATTAACAGAGTCTTTTTGGTTCTTTTTCTTCAGAAAAAGAACCGCTTCCTGCAATGAATCCGCTTTGGTCCCGGAATAACCCGAAGTGGCGGCGGCTGCGGGGACCGGGCATTGCCGCCTTTATCTGCTTTTGGCTGCTGATCGGCCTTGGGATCTGGCAGTTATACCGGCTGCAATGGAAGGAGGGGATTTTGGCACAGATTCATGTCGCCGAAATCTCGCCGCCGATTGCGCTGCCGGCGCATCCGAACCGGTTTCAAAAGGTGATCGTCTCCGGGGTGTGGATACCGGGCAAGGCGGTATTATACGGCGATGAGGTGCATGACGGGCCGGTGACGCCGGTTGAAGGGGGGCAGTTGATTCAGCCGCTGCAGGAGCCGTCCGGGCGGGTGATTTTGGTTGATCTGGGATGGGTGCCGGAACGCGTGCCGGTGCCGGTGGTGATGCCGGCCGGTAGGGTCGACGTGGTTGGGTATATCCATAAGACGGAGTCACCGGGATGGTTCGCCGGGCAGGATGATCCGGCGGCCGGGCTCTATTATACCTTCAACGCGGTCAAGATTGGCACGGCGATGGGGCTGCCCGATGTAGCGCCGTTTGCGCTGGTTGCCATGGGGCCGATGCCGCCCACCGGCTCGGCACTGCCGCAGCCGGCCCAGCATTTGCCGCAGCCGCCCAATAACCACTATGAATACGCGTTGACGTGGTTCGGTTTTGCGATTGTTCTGGTGTTTGAATTCTTCTTTTTTGCCCGCAAGAGGTTGCAAGAGCCATGAACGCCGATGCACGTGCCTATGACAGATTGAAGCAAGGCTTCGCGCGCATTGCGGTTCTCAACGAAGCGGCAGCGGTGTTGGGGTGGGATGCGGCGGCGATGATGCCGGCCGGAGGTGCTGAGGCACGGGGCGAGCAGATGGCGACGCTGGCCGGATTGTCGCACGAGATGCTGGTCGACGCGGCGATTGCCGATGATCTGGCGGCTGTGGCGATGCCGGACGACGAATGGGAGGCTGCCAATCTCGCTTTGATGCGGGAGGCGCATTTGCGGGCCACCGCCATTCCGCGCGCGCTGGTTGAGGCAAGTTCCCGCGCCAATTCGGTTTGCGAAACCATCTGGCGGGTGGCGCGGCCGAGTTCCGATTTTTCGATGGTGCGCGAGGCGCTTGCCGAGGTTGTGCGATTAACCCGTGAGAAGGCTGAAATTCTGGCGCAGACGCTGGGGGTGACGCCGTATGATGCGCTGATGGGCGAGTATCAGCGCGGGATAACCGCGGCCGAAATCCGGCCGATATTTGCGAATTACGAAGCATTTTTGAAAACCGCTTTGCCGGCTGCAGAGGAGTTGCAGCAGCGCAGCCAAGCTGAGGCCTTGCCGCCTGGGCCCTACGCGATGGACACGCAAGAGGCATTATGCCGAGAGCTCAGCCAGGCGGCGGGATTGGATTTCAGGCATGCGCGGCTGGACCGTTCGGCGCACCCGTTTTGTGGCGGTACGCAAACCGATATCCGGATCACCACGCGGTATGATGAGGATGATTTCTGCCAGGCGCTGCTGGGCGTGCTGCATGAAACCGGGCATGGGCTATATGAGCAGAACCTGCCGCACCGCTACATGCGTCAACCGGTCGGCCACGCGGCGGGGATGGCAATCCATGAGAGTCAGTCCCTGATCATTGAGATGCAGGCGGTGCGGTCCAATGCTTATCTGGGTTATGTTGCGCCTATTCTCAGTGAAGCCTTTGGAAAGGCCATTACCGCCGGCGGCTTGCAGTCCCGGTTGCGGCATGTCGAACGCAGCTTGATCCGCGTTGAAGCGGATGAACTGACCTATCCGGCGCATGTGATCTTGCGGTTTCGGCTGGAAGAGGCATTGATTTCGGGCGACTTGGCGGTTGGTGATTTGCCGGGCGCGTGGAATGATGGGCTGCATGCGGCACTTGGGCTGACGCCGCCCGATGATCGGCGCGGCTGCCTGCAGGACATTCACTGGTTCGACGGGGCGTTCGGGTATTTTCCGTCTTACACCCTGGGCGCCATGGCGGCCGCGCAGCTGATGGTGGCAGCGCGTGAGGCGGTGCCGGGGCTGGATGCGGGCCTCGCTGCCGGAGATTTTGCACCGCTCACCGGCTGGCTTGCCGAGAATGTGCACGCGATGGGTGCGCGCCTGGGATTCCATCAGCTGCTGGAGCGGGCGACGGGCAAAGCGTTGAGCCCGTCGGCGTTCGAGGCGCATCTAACGGCTCGTTATCTATCCTGCTAAACAAACAGTGACCCTGTGTTAACTCCGCGCCAATCGTCTCGCATTCAATACGAGTAGGCGGCGGTCTTCGGGCGTGCAGGCGCGGTATAGACGCACCAGCGCCAATTCGTCGCCCTGCAGTGAGCCGGCCTCGCCGGAGACGAGATAACCCAGTGAAGTATTCAATACCTTAGCGATTCGTTCCATATTATCGCGGACCTGGCCTGCACGATCGGTTTCCCATTGCGCGATGGCCGATCTGGAAACGTCAAGTTTTGCGGCGAATTCATCTTGCGTGAGGTTGGCAGCGAGCCGGAGCGCACGAATGCGGGCGCCCACGGTTTCGGACGAGGAGGGTTTTCTTGCAGACATGAGAGCATTGATAGCATGAAGCCTTGAATGACACTACGTTAGTATTTCTTGACATTGAGCGTTAGATATACTAACTACTCCCGTGTCTGGGGAGGAATGGGGACATGCCGGAGGCGAGGGTTTGGACGGCGGCGGCGGATCAGGTGATCTGCACGATGCGCGAGGCGGGCGACACCTGGGCCGCGATCGGCTGCGCTCTGGGGCTTTCGCGCAACACCGTGATCGAACGCGGCCGGAGACTGCGGGCCTGCGCTCCGCCAAAGATCGTCATGGCGGCCGAGAAACAGGTCTCGGAAGACCCAAACCGTCTGCCGTTGCCTGCGGGGCACCCCGTAACCTGGCGGTTGATCAGCGATGCGCCTTATCCGGATTGAGGAACCGCGCCGGCAGGCAGCCGGATTGGCCAATGGCTGGATGATTTTTTGGGTTGGGCTGTCTTGCGAAAACGGCCGAGAGTAAAGGGGTAGGGAATTCGCATCCGCAATCCAGCCAAGGCATGATCAAAGGTCCCCGAAGTCAGCTAACCCGCGCGTTGATTGAACCGTACCGGGCCGTTCAACAGCCGCGAGCAGCCTGCCTGCCGGCCACCGAGAGCCGTTATTCAAACTAACATTTTAGCCTGCGACGCCAAGCGGCTCCGAAAGTGTAATGCCAATAAGTTACACTATCATCACATAAAAAATCTCAGTTATGCAACAATAAGTGGTAAGCGATACGCCGCACTCGTGTTTAACGCGATGCCATTCGGGGGCTTATTACCGACGGAAATACCGGGCCGCGCGTTGCAGCGCCTGACTAATACCCCTTATCATAGCCTGGTCCGGGGCCAGGATGCGGGCCAGGGCCGCCGGCATAGCCATAGCCGCCGCCGTGATGGTATCCAGGCACAATGATGCAACCGGATAACGCGATCGCCATGCCGATTGCGATGAGGGTGTTCAGTAGAGGTTTCACTGCCAAATATCTCCAACCATTTTGGTGGATGAGATATCGGATTTAAAAGCCATGAAACAACGGCAGCAATTTGGTTATATCAAGGCGTGGTACGAAGATTTTTTAATCTGAAGTTAACAAATCGAAAAGCCGTCTGTGAGCGTAT
>Ga0209208_10010000_pt1 | contig 12399 bp, 11 predicted proteins | sample S1TSphfallax_3_FD_187694 | JGI IMG/M metagenome (GOLD analysis project Ga0209208, IMG submission 187694) | Host-associated microbial communities from peat moss isolated from Minnesota, USA - S1T2_Fd - Sphagnum fallax MG (SPAdes) (version 2) | ecosystem: Host-associated > Plants > Peat moss >...
TTACGCCAGAGAGGTAATGAAAGCGAAATGACGTCAGAGAAAAAGAAATAAGTAAAAGATAAGTAAAAGACGGACAGACAGATACACACACACCATGTTTGTAATTATATATTAAATTCTAAAATCAAAGAACTATCAATTCAATTCTTTGGGAAAAAATAGAATCAAAGAACCAACGATTTTCATGAAAGAATGAACAATTTTCTAATCAAAATTTTGACTTTTTCATAAATTTTGAAAACCATGGCTATAGACCAAAATTAGTTATTTGAATTTTTGAAAATTGGTGGGTAAGTGGGTAAGTGGGTATATACATGGGTTGGTAACCGATGGGTATCTATCTTTCATTTTAAGAACCATCCAACATTGAAGGCTTCTCAATTTGCAATATAACATGGCCAATTGTTTTTGGCAAAGATAAGGTGGAATCAGCAAAGGCTCAAGTTTGGATGCATGTTTGTGGCCATGAAAGTTGAGTACATGAATGAAGACAAGGCTTTGTTTTGAAAGTGGTTATGTTTCAGCAAGCCCTATAATTTTGGGCTACAATTCATGTATGTTGTAACCATCAAACATTGGCTTTGTAAGGCAATTTTATTCCAATGGCACAAACTTGGGTCATTACAAAAATCATTACATTAATTTTGTCTAAGCCTTGTATCAAATTGTGAACTCAATCAATGTTGTAGTAATTAACTCCTTAATGATGTGATTGAAAGTGCAATGGGTAAATGAATAATGCGGTGGCTCACTTTTGATGTGATGGTGCCTTTTCCTTGGACACCTATAACAACTCATGAATATGTCATTTTGTCAATTGACACTTGGTTCTATATTAACAACTTGATAACGAAGGTACCCATGTAATTATTTTTTAATAAAAATACATCCACTTTCAACAATGGATTTATGAAATCCAAAAATATTGATTGGTCAATTGATTGAAATGTTAATAAATTGAAAGGTTCATATTGAATCACATTCCAAATTATTTGTAATGACTCACTATGTGGTGTAAAATGAAATAATAAACTTTTATCTTAAACTCTTCTCTTAGAAATCATAGCCAAATTTTAACTAAGGACTTTCGGATGACCAATTGTGAGCAATATTTTGATTAGTACATAACATTATTATTTTTCCTTAAAATTCAATTTTTTTCCTAATTGTGCATATATTTGGAATATCTACTTGGGATCCTATTAAGATGGACTTTATTGCTTTTAATGCATGGAATTTATTACCACTTAAACCAATGGTACCACAACAAATTACAAATTTAACACTGTAAAATGGACTTTTTGTGAACTTTTGTTTTAACAAAAAGAGTCACACTATTGTGCATTTACCCAAATCAACCATAGCATCAAATTGACCTAGGAGAGGCTTGACTTGGAAGCTTAAATAACTTGTCCCCCGAGTTCAATTTGATGCACATCACCTTATGCTAGCAAGTAAGATGAGATAGGAGTCATATGTATTTGCTTCATTTTTGGATCGTGTTCATGCATTTGATTGAAAGAGGGTTCACATGATGTTGGTTCTTTGAATGCTTTATCCCAAATTCAAGGATTTATCTATTGTGAGCAATTATGTGCGAAGAGGAAAAATCACAATTGCACCAACAACGTATGACTATGTAACCCTAATCCCCCTTTTGACATTGGTTTATCGAAAAGTCCATTATGTTGCAAATCCAACAAGAAGTTCTATTGCCCAATAACTACCACCTCTGGTTGTGTTTGATGCGAGACAACAATCTCTAGATGACGTCATAGTCAAGCTAGGCCATCGTGTCCAACATAATGGGCAAGGACAAGACCATTCCATGACATCAAGGTCTGGGGTGGCAGATTCATGATTAAAAGACAATTCATGTTCAACAGACACATTCTGGTCACTGTTACAAGTGTATGATCATCACTAGAAGTTTATATCATGTGATGTGGTCAAGAAAACAACATAATCTGCCACCCCAGACCTTAATGTAGCTGACAGGGATTTCACGGCACAAAAAACACCAATGCTACAAATAGTGGTACTCACTTTGAATGAATTAACTTGGGAATTTTCTTTTTCATGCAGTCCAATTTAAACAAGAATGGAATCACACTGCACATGTACCCATCTGGCATTCTGCGACAGGATTGCACTAACAACACTTGACAAACTGCTAAAGTTACACACAGGGACAATCTACAGTTCTGGTAACAATGTGCCCATATAGTGCTGATAGCTTGTTGGCACCTCTTGTTTTAGAGTGATTGCTGTCAGATCATCCACTAGCTTTACTGCAATGACATACAGTCCTCGTTCATAACTGCATGCACAATGATTTGAGGCATTCACATGAGAAATGCCAATCTTTACTATGACACCAAACTTTCCTATGGCACATGTATGTGGCTTACCCATCACAAGGAAACACTGCAGCATGTCCATTCCTGTTGAAAATCTAACATTCACCCATAGGGGTTGTGCTCAGCCTCTTGTCTTTAAGCAATCCACTCCTACCCTTGTGGTGGCAGTGGTGAAACCAATTGGGGCGCATCATTTGTTGACAATTTCTGCTTCAATTCAAAAATCTCCACCTGAAATGAAGATAATGACAGCCTTCTTTTAGTTTCCAGATCATCCCTCTCAAAACATGAAGATTTTGGAGCAATAAAAATGCACTTTTGTGCACTGCCCTGATGTCTACCAATTGCATTCTCATGACAGTGTAGAATAATGGAACTCAGGTCAAGTCTCCTTCAAGAGCCCATCAGAAAGCTCCTCACGCTTTAAACCCTAAACCCTAAACCCTAAACCGCCAATATATGGAGTAGTCCCATTAGCTTAGAGGCTGTGACTAAGTTGGAAACACTGAGAACATCATCCAGAGTGAGAGACACTGAGGAAATGAAAAAAAATTTGTACTGAAAAGCCCAAGAGTTTTTCTGTGTACCTGTAACTGAAATGCCCTTGAGCGTTCTCCTGCCAAAACCCCCCTTGTAGTTTGCAATTCCTGCAAAAAATTATGAATTGGAAGGTACCTAATTTATTAGATACTTGAACTACGGGCATCAAGATGTGATAGGAGAAAATTGGAGTCTTCTGAGGTGGGTGGGTTTGCACATGATTGTGATTTAAGCTAAGGATTTGGTAGCTCTCATCATGCTCAATGCAAATTAGGCCTGTATCATACCTTCTGAGTATCCTCAACGACAGCTTTAAGAAAGGCAAGGTCATGTTCCAGGCGTAGATTTTCAGCATGTACTACATTACAAAGGTTGTTGGAGTCTTCTTGTGCCTGTTCAGCAGCAGCTACGCGGTCCTTAAGCTCCTGCTCTGCCTCAAGTGCACTGGCCAACTGGAGCTCCATCTTTTGCTTGCTATTCAACACTGATGCCAAATTTTTCTCTGCCTCCTCTTTACCTCGGACTGCAGCTGCAAGCTCCCCCTCAGTGCGCTCGTTCTTGCGGACAGCAGCTGCCAGCTTCTTCTCAAATTTTCTTTGGATTCTGTTGATGAGGAAGGCCCGCTGGTCCACAGAATCAGCATCCTGAAGCTCCATTAGGAGCTCAATGTCAGAATTTCCGTCAAGGGTGGTCCTAAAAGCTTCAGACAGATATCCAGTGTTCCTTGAAGTGGGTGTGTTTGCATTTGCTTCACTTGCACTTGACCTTCTTCTTGCAGATCCGGTTTGTTCGGAGCTATCAAACACCATAGCTTCAAGTGAAGACTGTGTCCTACTGGAAGAATTTGTAAGCCTTTTCATCTTCTTCATGTTGCTTGATTTTGGGGATGCCAGTGCAGCTGCAGCTTCACCGAATGTGTTTTCTGCATCTCGGTACTGTGCTTCCGAAACCTTGACACAAAGGCAAACAACTCATGATCAAGAACTTGTTTTAGCTCATACCAATCTTCTTCTCTCTGCCAGAAGCAGTAGCCATTGGTGCACACCCATCACTTCTTCATAGCCAATTTCAGTTAGCACACTACTTACCTTAGAGTCCTGTGAAGGTGTACTCATAACTGACGAGCTTCCTTCCATTGATTTAGATGATGCATCCCGTCGCCGAATGCTGGTCTCTTTTGCTGCTGCTGCTCCTGTGTGCATGAGTGAAAACCGCTTCCGGAGGGGAATCAGACCAGAGATGGACATATCTTCCATCGCTTGGAAAGGTGATGAATGGTGGTGGTGGTTGTGGTGATCAATCACAGGCAATTGTTGTTGCGTTTTAGAGACTTTGACACAAGCACATGGTATTCCTGCTCCCCTCAAAGATGAGTATGGCACTACACTGGCTGCTGCTGCTGCTGCACTACCCCGACTCTCACTCAATTCTGCTGCTAATCCTGAACTACTACTCCTTGGAGGACTTGCTGGTGTCAAATACTCTGATGGTGGAATGTACAGCACTTGCACCTGTGCACAGGTCATCATAATTCCGTAATGTTAAATCTAATGACTTCCCAGAATCAATGATGGAAAGAAAACAAGACATGAAACTGGGAGTTTCATCAGGAAAAAGCCAAGGGAGGATAGAAAAAGGATTACCTCATTTGAGGCCTTGTTTCCATGTCCTCCAAAAGCAATAAGGAATACTTTGCCCTTACGCTGAAATGGCACCAAACTCAAACCCTGCCAGTAGTTCACTCAGTAGATTCAGAACCAAAGACAGACTCAAGCTTTAATCTGTATTATCAAGAGTTAGTGAAATTTAGACATTTTTATCTTCAATCGAATGTTCACTGCAGCTTCAGAACTGAAAATGATAAATCAATGAGATTTGAGATCAAAAAATTCACATGAACATTTTGAAGGTAACCAAGCCATTGTCTCTGTTTCCAGCAAAACCAAAACTAACATGACAAGAATGAATAATGGGTGCGGCCTTAACTTTATGAGTGTCACTCACGAAGTATCATACCATACCTTCAGGGAACTTAGTTTGTTTATCCACATCCAGGAGGAGTCAGAGTCAAAACATGACCCAAAAAAACAAGCACTTGAGAGTGAGTATTTGAGGAGACCTGGTTGGCAAGAACTGAGTTAGGAGGTGCAATAGCTGCAATTGACCAGGTCATCTTTGCAATGTCCAACACCAGGCTGTCTAAGACACCTGCAACACCTCCAAGATTCATCCTCATGTAAGCACTCACACAGATACTAACACCGCATGTCAATCCTAGAAAACCCTAAACCCCAATCTTGAACCAAAACTGTTGCATCCATTAAAGGCCATAACTTGGAACCTCTTGTGGTGGGTAGATACACTGTCTTGTTACTCTGACATCTACTTGGCTACCTATTCTTGATGTTTGATGACCAAATTGATCTCTTCATCCAGTTGGGGGTTTGAGCTGAAATGCAACAAAAAAAATACTATATAGTGAAATTTTTATTTATTTTATTTATTTATTTTTGCAGAGAGATAAGGCAGAAATGTACCAAACCCACGAGATTCTCCGCCAACAATGTACCATTTATCACCAACCAATACACCAGCATGCCCGGCCCTAGGAGATGGAGATGGACCTTTGTTTTTTAACCTAGACCATTCCATCTATCAATCATGAAAAAGCACAAATTTCCATGTTTAGAAAGCTGCTCCACCTCTACCATCTTAGTCTCACTTTGTCTTTAAGTTTACGAAGTAAAGATTAGCCTTCCACATAGACAAAGTGAGAATGTATGCAAATTTGCTAGAAATGCATGGTAGGATGAAGCAAGCATGAAACAACCCTTTTAGCATCCAAATCTAGATTGATTATGTGGATAAAAAATCCCTCACCGTCTCAAAGTCAAGAGCATAAATGTCATTTAGTGGCTTGGACTTGGACGCTCCCCCAAAAATTAACAGAAATCGATCATCATACATAGCAGCAACATGCTTGGAACGTGGTGAAGGACCTGTACCTCTGCACTAGTCCAGACCCACAATGCCAGTATAAAATCCATTCTTCAGAGTCTGATGAGAACCTGAACTCAGGATCTCCAAGTAGAGAAAAAGCACTAGGGTGAAAGCAGCAGGGGGGTAGTTGGTGCACTGACGTGGTGTGAAGTGGTAGCCACATGAGCGACTTGAGGTCAAGAATGTGCAGGTCATTCATTTTGTGTCCCTTTGAGTCCTCACCTCCAAACATAATTAATATACTCCCTGCTCGTGTCACACTTTGCCCACTCCGCGCTGCCTGAAGCAAAATGTCCCCCTTGGCAATCAGATTAAGCAATGGCATATAAAAACCCACCACTACCATGCAGGGGGTTTAGGGAGAATTAATAATGAGTGGAGGAATAGCTCAAATGGGTAATGAATGGATAATCTAGAAAGTGGCCCAAGAGTTCAAATTGTGCCAGTCCTGAGCATGTGATGTACCGGAATTTCTCCTTTTGCTGCAATTTTAGTCCAAAGGCGGGTTTGCAGATCAAAAGACCAAACTGCCAACACCAAGCGGGAGTCAGTACTCCCCATCAAACATGCATCACACCTTGATGACAGCTCTTCCAAATTCTTTACAAGCAGACAATGTGAAGACCAGAGAAACAGAAAAATGCTGGGTGAGTTGAAACAATTGAGTGTAAGAATTGCACAAATTGATTAACAGCCATATATATACCTTCAGTTTGGTCACCAATTGGGTCCATGTCTCCAGCAACCAAGAGAACTGTTTTGCCCCAAGATATCTGGAATCATCACCAATTGCCCAGAAGAAGAACACTTTAAAAAAAGGCTGCAGTAAACATGTCATCTTCAACTTTCAGAAACCTGCCCTAAACTTGAGCAATGCATGGGATCTACTTCTTTCTGTCCATTCGAAATAAGCCACTCCACCATTTGTGTTTGCTCATCAAAATGTCCAATTTTTACTATGAAGAGTTTTTTTTTGTCTCACCATACTATGGCCCTTGCATGCAGGCAATCGTTGTCGTCTTACAGATTTGGGCATCCCTCCTTGTGTGGGTGTTGAGGGCCCAGCTTCCACTATGCCCGACCACATCATTTTGCCAAGGTGTAAAATCTGATTTGTAAAATTCACTGATAAGCAAGTTAAGGTTTTTCCTCGGGATCAGTCACCACACAAACAAAGCCTTGAGAAACATGACCCCCCCCCCCCGAAGCCATCATACAGGAAAGATTTAGGGTAGAATAGAACCTCTGATTCGATCAGTAGAATAGTTTGCAGTAAAAAGTTAGAAGCAAAGGTGTGTTGTTTGAGAAGTAACCTGCACATCATTTGTGGATCCAGAGGCAGTGTTTCCACCCGTGACAAGCATCTTGCGCCCCACAATTGTTGCCGCATGCTGCCCCCATGCATTAAACCTGTTATTTCTTGGGGCACTTTGCATGAACATCTTCTTCTTTACTAAGTTCAAGTCATGGGTTCAAATTTTTTTTAGAGAGGACAAGTTTTGAAATGTTGCTTCACAGCTTTAAATGGATGTCAATTGTACCAACAAAGTAAGCCCCCATTGGAAACAGGTACCTATAGAGAGACCTTTTGTCAACCACCCAAGAAGAGAGAAGTCAGGCTCTAATAAGGCCTTTGAGTTAACAAGCATTCTCAGGAAAAACTCTCTCACAAGACCGACAGTAATGGGGGGGAAAAAACTCAGCCACATGAGGGTGGGTAGGCTCAACAAAACCGAAAAAAGAGAAAAATAAAAAAGAACCCCAAGAAGAAAGAAGGAGAACATTGAGAAAGGGAAACAGACACACAGAGAAGAAAGAAGAACATCAAGAGCAAATCCAGAACTAGTGAGGCAAATAGATTTGACAAAGAAAAATTGCATATATTGGATTGGAACTGAAGATGGATTCATGGGTATGTTAGGTTTTTTTTTTTGCTGGGGGTTTAGGGTTTGGGAATTGTGTGCAAGAAGAGAACAGAGAAAATCTGGTTATGGAAGAGGAAAGCTCACATAGGATCGGGGTTCAGGTTTTTTGCCATGAGGATGGACAGCAGTCCAGACTAGATGCTCATTCACATTCTCAAACCTGGTTTCCAAGCTCGCAGCTTGTGCCACAGCAGTTTCTGTTGGAATATGATGCCGGGTTGGTGTCCTCATAGCACTAGGAGAGGGTGTAGTGGCATTGCTGAAAACCTCCTCCTGCAGCTTACACAAAGCCCAAATAGGTCTTGAGTTTGCACTCCTGTTGCAGCAACAGCAGCTTGTACCCTAGTCCAGCTGAGATGGGTACAAGCTTGAAGAAGCAGAAGAAGAACACTAGAGCTTCATCATGCCTGGGAGGAAAACAGAATGCATCCAGCTAGCCCCAGCCCCAGCCAGCCTTTGGCATTGAATCTAACTCTACAATGTGTCAACTCTCAGACAAGCAGCTCTCGCACATTGTGAGGGATGAAGAAGAACCAGAACCAGAACCAGAAGAGAAGGGGCAGCTTGTAACTTACTCTTGCAAACTGCAGCTGTGTTTTTGTCCTACTTGAGGGACTGACAAACCCATGATCAGCTCCGTACCGCAACTTCTTCTCCTCTCTCATCATGACTTTCTTCTTACTTGATGAAGAAGAAGGTGCATCCTCCTCTTCTTCCTCCTCCTTTTTCCTATTCCGTACCCTCTCTAGAACAGAGCTACAATCCATCACTAGCCTGCTCCTGAGCTCCGGATAATAACTAGAATCTTCTTCTTCTTCGTCTGCCATGAGCTTCCCATTTGACATTCCTCCTCCCAGCTGATGATGGGCCGGGGATCTAGTTTCAGGAATAGCAGCTACAGGGCTGCTAGTCTTCCTGCTCCGCTCCATATCCTTCATCTCTGGAATCCCTACCGTTTCTTTACTGCTGTGAAGATCAGGAGATGGTTGAGTAAGAGGACATTGCAGATGGACAGCATTCTCCTCCATCCACCTGCCGCTTGCACCCAAGATCCCAACTCTTCTCATCTTCTTCTTCTTCTGCTTCTCTCCATGAACAACTTCCGAAGCTCCAAATTTCCCACCCTTTTTCTCCTTTCTCAAATAGCCAGAAAACCCACTTGGGAATCCATCCCTAGCAGCACTACTTCCACCACCACCACCACCACCACCTTCCTTTCTACCGTCTGCATCATCTGCACCTCCACCTCCCTGCTGCTGTTGTTTTTCAGCATCCTCCATAGCTCCCAGAGTTTTTGTTTCTTGGGTTTTTGAGGGGGAGGGGGTTGTTTTTTTGGGTGTTTGGGGTATCAAATGTGCAACATTTTCTTTGAGTGTCTACACTATTTCTAGTGGCCAAGAAAAACACCCAGAGTAGTTTTTTAGAAGCAGCAGCAAGGGAGAGAGAGAGACAAAGAGAGTCTGAAGCTGCTGCTGCTGCTGCTCTTCTCTACTAAGTCTAATCTACAACTCTACTACAACACCCACATTTGGCAATGCACAAGAGTGTGTGACCCAAAAACAAGAAAGAAAAAAAGATTCAAGAAACAAAATGGGTGATGAAGAAGAACAAGAAGATGATGGAGAAGAACAAGAAGATGAAGATCTCCAAGTTGACAATGATGGAGCTGCTGCCGCTGCTGCCTACAAACTCTCCTCTTCCTGCAACTACAAAAGCACAAGAGAACAAAAAGAAGGAGAGAAAGAAAGGAAGAAAGGAGCTCCGAGGTTAAGTAAAAGAAAAAGCAAAAGAAAAAGAAAAGGAAAAGAAAAAGAAAAACCAAAGGGACCTACTATTCATTCACTCAGAAAATCATGTTAAAATAAAAGAAATGGCAGGGATATCTATATATATATATACTGTATATAGGTATCCCAGTGTTTTGGGCCGGGTATTTAGTTTGAAAATACCCTCCGGTTCTTTGGTTCGGTTATTTTCAAACCGTAGTAGTCAAAGAGCAGCAGCTGGGTCTTGTAGAAGAGGCGGCGGTTTTGGCGGTTATTTGACCCTTTTTTTTTTCAAGGAGTTTGAGACCCGTGGCTATACACGGGAGCTTTGGTGCTTGATTTCTCTGAGAACCATGGTCATGAAACCCGTCTTAATTTTTTCTTTTGATTTTGTGATGTAGACAAATTGGCAATCGGCAACAAGAAGATGTAGCCAAAACTGGCTATAGACCAGATATGAGAAGCGCCACGCAGCAATTAAGATTATATATAATTGTCCTTATATTTTGGCTACTTGCTGGAACGTGTTGTAAAAAAATCCAAACACTCTGAACACCCAAAATAAAAATCCATTCCAATCTCAACAGTCTAAACACTTTCACCAAAGAAACCGGTTCACGTAATGTGAAACCGGTTTTAATAGGCTAAAACTTCCAAAAGTTGGATCCAATGCTATATAGGCCCAAAAAAAGTTTTATTTTCATGGTCTGGTTCTTATGCTAGTTCTATCAAAAAAAGTGCTCTGCTTCAGGTTTGTGTCAAAAGAACTTAAAATTATTAATTATTAATTAAATTAAATTAAATTAAATTAAATAAATAAATAACCCAACAAGAGAACAAGAGAGAAAAATCAAATCAAAACAAAGTCCAAACAAAAGATAACACCTAAAAATCACAAAATTCATTTAAAATGGTTATTTGATTTTTTTCAGAAAATTTGAAAAAACCGTGATTATTTATTTATCAAAATCAGGCATTTGATTTTCATAACCAAGGGTTATATAAAGAAATTGGGTTTTAAAAAATTAAAAAATTAAATTAAGTTCGAAGAATATTAAAATGATTTTATTTATTTTTATTATTAAAAAGATTTCATATCTATTAGTATGTAGCCAAATTATTTTGCTGGATTGATCATCACTTCACTTTTGGCTAACATCACAAAATCCTTAAAAAAAGGGTTTATTGATTTACACAACCTAATCTTTTTTTTTTCCTTTTGAGTTTTGCACTAGACTACTACTTACTAGTCTATATAGTCTATTAGACTCAAAATTGAAAATGTCAGAAAACGTTCACTAACAAGATCACTAGAGATCCAACCAAGTTTTGTTGATTAGACAGAATTGGGGATGAGGAGAAGTAATTGGAATCCCAAGTGTTTTTAGTAAGTAAAAAGTACAAACTTCATTCAATCAAGAGAGATCCAAACATTCAAAGGTCAGAAAACAACAGAAAATGTACTTACTTTGTTGGCCTTGCCCTACCAAGGCAAAGGATTATTATTATTATTATTATTATGTTTAGATTCATTATAGAGTTATAGGTAGTAGCTTAAGGGATTTTTTTATAGGACCCTAGGTAATTATAAATAATAATAGGTCTATTTAATATGAGGATTTTTTGGAAACATGATAATTTGGCTTTTGTTGAAACTTGAGATTAGTTATAATAGAGTTTATACTAGCTTGAAGGATTTTGGTTTCTTGTAGAGAGGATTTTTTTAAAAAAAAGATTAGATTTTTTGCATTGTGAAATCTATGAATTTCTCTAATTCTTCTATTTTTGCCTTAAGATACCTTTTTTTTAATGTAAAATGGGCAAGGTCATAGTGTGACTCACCCCTAGTTACTCTAAACATGGACCTAAAAAGGGCCCCATTTTTTTAAGGGGGCAATGGGGTTTAGATTCTTCCATGGATTTTTGGGGTGTTCCCACACCCTGTTTCTAGTGTGTTCTCACACCAGCCAAGGATCTCAATGGTTCACACAAATGACCTTCTTAATTAATAATGAGTTCTCCAAGTTCCCATTTGTTCCCTAATCAGTTCCCAATAGCATTATTACACTTTCATCCCCTATGCTTTCTTTGCCCAAAATTCCACACCCTTGTTGGTAACTTGTAGTATAGCAATGGGTACTCACTCCTAGTGCAATTTGTACTTCATACTTTGATGATTAATTAGTAATGTAGGGTAGCTAGTGTGTGCTTTCAATCCCAAGGAGATCAAGGTTTGTTATCATTCAATTGCAAAACTCTCACCACTTTAGGCTAGTCACTCAACATAATAATATGTTTGAAAAAAAAAAAATATATATATATATAACCAAGTTCCTAATTCCTTAGGCTCAAAAGTGCTTCTTTTCATGTAATAATTTTTTTCCCCTTAGAAATTTGTGCCTAGTTTTTTTCTTTTTTTTTTCCTTCAGGTGGTAGTACTTTGTAACTTTGTTGTATAATTCCATATCCTAAGTACTTATCACACTAATGGAACTTTGGGATGGATCCCAAAGAGTTCAAACTCCAATACAATTGACCTAGACCAACAAGTTTGCACACCTCAATTGCTCATTGTCACTTGTGTTGTTTTATTGTTTATTGTTTATTGTTTCTTTCTAGGTCAAAATGGAGTTGATGACACTTGATATGCCCAAGTAGTGGGGTAGTAGTAATTAAAAAAGTACCCCACTCTTGGAGTTGTTGGGAAGAGGTATTATTACCCCACCAGGCCAAAAAGGTTGTTAATTTTAGGAATAGAAATATCATGGAGCCAATGACACACAGCTCATCAACATGCACTAGGAGGGG
>Ga0209208_10010001_pt1 | contig 12398 bp, 12 predicted proteins | sample S1TSphfallax_3_FD_187694 | JGI IMG/M metagenome (GOLD analysis project Ga0209208, IMG submission 187694) | Host-associated microbial communities from peat moss isolated from Minnesota, USA - S1T2_Fd - Sphagnum fallax MG (SPAdes) (version 2) | ecosystem: Host-associated > Plants > Peat moss >...
CCCCCCCCCAATGTGGGTTTTGCCTTCACACCCCCCATAAACAATTATAAGTTTTTCTTGCTTCCCTTGGTTGTTAATCTTTGGCGTCAAACAATGGCCATTCAATGATGCATTATGCTCCTTAATTAAATGTTTTCCAACCTTGTCAAATGGAAATTTGAACAATTATTCCCCCTTTTATGAAATATTTGAAAATCATTTTCTGAACATATTTGAAGTATCAATATCATATTTTGAATCATATATTCACCATTGTTTAAATCCATTATAATTGAAAGCATTTAAAATTTCAAAATGATCTCTATTCAATTTAACCTTCTACATTTAACAATAAGTAATTGACTTTGTTGCATTTCAACAAACATATTGATTGCGTGGGTATCCATTTATTTTGTCATGCCCATTGTGATGATCATGTATTGACCATTTAGGTCAACCTTTCCTTTGGGCTCATGACCAAGGATGGGGCAAGACAAAATAATGCATTGAAAATGGAGTCATGGCATGACATGCCTCAAACACATTCCCAATATTGCTTGAGTGTCAAGAAAGAACTCCCATGATTTTTAAACGCATTTTCATTTTGAGAATTCAGACTAATGTTATATAGAAATAAATACATAATTTAAAGAAAAATAAAAAAATTAGTCAACTTTACATGAAAAGAAATTCCAAAAATTTCCCAATTTCTTAGTTAAAAATGGGATTGTTTTTGCTAGAGAAAAAAACTTTGGTTTGAACTCCTATGGAACAGGCTTGCATTTTGGACATAGACATTAGTTGCATTTTCTTTTCTTTTCTTTTTACAAAATTGAGGATTTCTCTTTTGCTAAATAGGTTTCTTCATTTTTTCTTTTGCTACATTGGTTTTTTTTGGCCAAATTGGGGGTTTTTATTTCTTTTGCTAAATGCCCTTTCTTTTTCCTTTCAACTAATTTTGCTAATTTCTTGGGAAAAAAGTCCACCAATTTTTCAATATCACAAAATTGGAAAAAAAGAAAAAAAACCCTGATCTTTGGATGATCTTAGTTGCCAGATGGGCTTGATGCAAGTCTTGACTAATGAAAGCATTCTTCCAAGGATGAGTTTACAAGAGAGCATTTGATTCTCATTGTGTCAATGAATGAATGAGACAACATCCGATGGATTAGTGTTGGATGAATAGAAACCTCACATTACTCACATTGTATAAGCTGCTGTTTGTAAATTTCATGTGGTTGGAAGGATGGTGTCTGGTTCTCACAGAGTAGTTCCCCAATTGAAGGCATTAATCACTTGAAATATCGCAAACTACAAATATTTGAACCTTTTACCCTAACTTATTATACAGATATAAGCGGAATTTTTATAAAAAATCATTATTATTATTATTATTATTATTTTCCTTTCAATTTGGCTATGTAGCCACACTGGCAATCATCCACAAGAGGAATTAGCCAAACTTGGCTACAGATCAGAGAAGAAAGTAGAGAATATTAAGAATTCTTTAACATTTTGGAGATATGTTGGAACTTATCATCTAAATATGGGCGATTTGGAAGGAAAAAAAAAGTCCTCAAAATGTGGTGACTTTGGTGCATTTTTTTTGCAGAAAAATCCTTTGTATGAGTCACACTGGATTTTTCTTAGTCACCAAGTGATGAAAATTTGCCCCCCAAAGAAACCCATCTGGATATATAAGTAGGTATAGAATGCCTAAAGGTTAGGGTACAACCAAATATCATAATATGTGCATAAGTGTTTGTACCTTGGCATTTAGTTGTGCAACTATTATTGAAAACATAAGCACACATGACACAATGGAAGGCCAAAAAAAAAAAAAGTATATCAAACACAAAGAGAAACCTCTGAAGACCTTTAGCAATACACTCAATCACTCATGTAAAGGTACACACAACAGCATATTTAAAGACCTTCAAAGTTGTAAGTAAACACATAGAGAGCTCATTTCCAATGATATTGCAATGCAATGCAATTGCACAAACACGGTCAATGAGAAAAAAATTATAAAAAGGAACAAAAGGAATTAATCTTGATACTTTTTTTTGCATATAACACTCCCAATAATCCCCCAGCATAATTAGTCTTAGACCTCCTGCACTAAATGCTGAGATTCAGCATTTCATACTGAGATTTAATCAAATGTTTTTACTTTGCAGATACCACTGAAAAGAGGGGATATGGGGTGAAAGGAGGCCCGAAGACAGGGTGAAGACAAGGTTACTTTACAGATAACTCTATTGTCATCAAAATATAGGCTATACATAGCATGCAAGACATGTTTGTAGAAAGTTGCTTTGGTTTTGCCTAATTTCTCACTGACACAAAAAAAGAATACCCTAAAACTACCCACTCACCCAAAATCACCACAAGAACAAAACCAGCCCTCAAAGTGATGAAAGTAAATTGGCTTTAGTGTTAAGGTTTTAGGGTTTAATGTTGTCTCTCTCCCCCTCCCCCACTTTCTTTTGCAATTCACGTGGTGGCAATGTGACAATCACCACACACCTGCAAAGTATTTGAAAACATTTGAGCAGTGGAATGGTAGCAGATTTGTGCTGATAAGCTCATGCAATCAATGGCTCTACCTTCTCATTGTGGTTGACAAACAAAATGAAATATTATCCATTTGCAGTTCATTTCTGCTATGTCCATGTTTAGTATGAACTCTGCAAGCACCAAGCAACGCTGCTTGCTGGTGCAACACCCATTCTGGCCAAGGTTAGACCATGCCAGTCTAGTGATTACTTACTGTTGCAGCAATACTTATAAACTAGGCTCATCATGGATTCAAAGTAGTAGTAGACAACCTTGAAAATCGTCCGTAGAATTGTCCTTCCATTTTCAAATGTGCTCCGTTGTGAAGCAGAAGACTAGACACTAGACCCAAGAATTCAACACTGATGTTAGTGCCAACTTCTGGAATTGCAGGTATGGACCAAGTTTTGATTGAACAAACTACATAAGTGCCAAGTTCTGGAATTTCATGTATGCACCAAGTTTTGATTGAACAAACTACATAAGTGCCAAGTTCTGGAATTTCATGTATGCACCAAGTTTTGATGGAACAAAATACACGAGTGCCAAGTTCTGGAATTTCATGTATGCACCAAGTTTTGATGGAACAAACTACATGAGTGCCAAGTTCTGGAATTTCATGTATGCACCAAGTTTTCATTGAACAAAGTACATGACTAATGCTCCAGAACCCTGTTTGGTACTACAAGGAAGAGGTTGCCAGGTTGAAATTCAATATAGAAATGTAACGGTTTGCGCATCCCTCAGTAAAATCAGAGAACATGAACATGCATTTCCAGAGGCAAATGTTGCATGCCTGCGATCAATTGCAACATTGCCTGAAATTGCATGACATCAACTGCAATTGCCTCAAACCTCAATATCATATTATCTAATACATGGGGTTCGAAATAATTATGGCAGCAGTAAAGCACAATAACAGTGAAGGTGTTTCCCAAAAAATAAAGAACTATGGTTTGTTCTTCTTCTTTTTTTGGTTTGGGAAAGGCACAAATGAACGTAACGAATCCATTGCAAAAGAAAGAATAACACAACCCAACTGAACCAGAAAGTGTGAGAAGCACTCAAACCCACCTGATTATGTAATGCACCATACCTTCACCTTTCTTTACAGTCTCTAAAAGGTTTAGAGCATCTCCACCACACCAGCAAACAACACCTTTATTGGCCTTGCCTACCAAGGCAAGGATATTGTGTTTAGATTCATTATAGAGTATAGTAGCTTCAGGGATTTTTATAGGCCCCTAGGTAATAATAATAATAATAGGTCTATTTATTTTTATATGAGGATTTTTGGAAGATGATATTTTTGGCTTGTGTTGAAACTTGAGATTAGTTCTAGAGTTATGATATCTTGAAGGATTTTGGTTTCTTTCAAAGGGTTTTTTTGAAGATTATATTTTTGCATGGTGAAATATTTGAATTTCCATAATTCTTCTTCTTTTGCATTAAGATACTTTTTAATGTAAATAGGAACGCCAGAGTGTGACACACCCCTTGTTTTAGAATAGAATACCGTTTAATGATCCCTTTAAAAGTCCCCTTTAAACACTCAAAGACCATTTATGTCTTTACATCTTGATGAGTAATAGTCACTGTCCAAATCCATAGTAGAAAAAAGCTTTTTAAAGGGATTAAAATGACCACTGCAAAATGGACCATCAAATACCAGAGAGCACCAGGATCTGCTATCCTGCTGCAAGATTTAATGAAAAGGGATGTTTGCGGGTATGGGGGTGGAGATGCTCTTAGATTAAGAAAGGAATTTAGATTTCGACCAAATTTCTTTGTGTCAATGTTGTTGCAATGAGTCTCGAGTGTGGATTGTTAGACCCAGTAGAAGGCCAGGTATAATAACTTAGTACCCTTCCAGTTCAGACCTTGCCCAAAGGTTGGACAATCCAACAAGCACATGGAGGTCACACTTACATTTTGATCAAAGCTAACTGACATTAGGCTAGTTCAAGATGGGTAGCTTTCTATTCATTTGAAGGTTAAGGAACCTCTCATGACAAGCCCTCACTTCCTATTTGACTCAAGATCTGCAGCAACAACTTGTTTGCTTGTTGCAGTGGCTTTATGAAGCATGTCTGGACCACTGTAATTGAGAATTTAAAAAAAGAGGAAAAGCTGATGCCATGTTCTGTAAAAGAAGAAGTAGGTATTAAGAGAGTCTTCCTTCAGCCTGATTAAACTTATTGACTTACGGCTGCTGAAGGCAAAATTAGTGAAGCTCCCATGCATCAACCCTCATTTGACATATAGCACCCTAATCAAACCAAACTCTCTCTAGACTATATTAACCTAAGCTGATGCTTAAATGCTCAATTTACATGTCTGCTAGTTTTAGTTCTTTTGATGCTCCAACCAAGAGCTTCCTTCACATACAAGTCCAAACTACTTATGAATGATTCTGATCATGCAAATCATGTATCTGACCATTTGCTTGCACAATGGAAATATTGAAAGCAACTGACATTGTGGTACATTGTCATGATCTAAATCTCAATCCTCCATCACCCATTAGATCACATGAAAAATGAGACTCCCTAGACAGCCATCCCATTTTCTTACATATATTTAATTCAATTTTTCACAATGGCTTCACCCAGCAGACCTACTTCTACATTCTTACTCTCCTAACTATCTGCTTGCACATCTACTCCCCTTTACTGGCCTCCTCCTCCTCCTCCTTAGTTTTTCCTTAGTTATATGAGGAGTCAAGGCCAAATTTTTTTGGGGCCAATAATGGGAAATTTGAGCACTTTTTGGCTCCTTGTTTGGCCCCAAGTTATTAATAAAATATTATTTGTTTGGGGTCAATGAGTTCGTGTATAAAGCCATTGAGATCAAAAAGTAAGGACCAAGACTTCAACTCGTCATATGGTTTCATTTTATTTTTTCATATCATTCTTTTTTTAAAAAAAATCTTTGCTTCCTTTCTCAAGTTAAACCCTAAAAGGTAGACCATCATAGTGAAATGTATGGGGTGGCTAAAAGCATTACATTTATCATTGTAAGAGACTTTTGTGTAGCTATAAGAAAGCACTTACAACCTTTGATGATAGAAAAATTAACATCAAGTAGCATAAGAAGAATGGCGAATGAATTTGAAAAACTTCAAAACATACCTTATGTTTTTGGGGTAGTATATGGTAACGTCTTGATTATTGCACCACCTATAGATCAAGCTTCTTACTATTGTCGAAATGTGTTCTATTTAATTTTATTGCAAGGTGTGATTGATGCAAAATGTAAGTTTTGGGATTATAATTTTTGATGGATTGATCACTACCATGATTGGACATTGTTCAAAAAATTTGCCATGGCAAAAAGATAATGAAAGGGGCATTTTTGTCATACCCATTGATTGGAGATGCAACCTACCCAATGAGGCCATGCTTGTATTCACCATTTAAGGGTGAGAAAGAAGGATTGCCTTGAGCAAAAATGTATTGGAACTTTATACAATCTAGTACACAAATAACAATGGAAAGGGCTTTTGGAATTTTGAAGGGATGGTGAAGTCCTATTGAAAAGACTAAATGCACCATTATGAAATATACTACATGTGGTTATAGCTTGCATTTGTCTTCATAACCAATGCATTATCCATGCAGATAACTTTGAAAGAATAGGATAAAAAAGTTAAACAATAATGCAAATGGAAACTAACCATTTCCTTAGACAATTTCAACACAAATACATGTTTCATGTGGTAGAACAAGCAATCAAAGAAATGCATCAACTACAACACCTTAAACGCATTATTCAAATTGAAGAAGGGGAAGAAGAAGACAATGTGAAGATAATTGAAGAAGAGAAATTGAAAGGGCATTGTAATCAAATAAAAAACAAAGAAATCATAATTTTAAAAATATTGTTGGAAGCCACACAAACTCATGAATTATTAGTCAACACATTTTACAAAGCAAAATTGAAGTAGAAAAGTAAATTTTTTTCCCGATTACACCATCTAATTTAAAATTAGAATAATTTCATGGACCTATAACTTATTTATGAGTTGATCCATTTGATGATCAACCTTTTCCAATAAAAGATTAGTTTTCTTGAAATTGAGTCACCATGATGATATTGTTTTCCACCATTATGGTGAACATGCCAATTGTTTGTTCATGAAAATTCTTCTTACCACCTTTAGTTGCAATTTGTGATGTTGCCTTTGAAATTGATTGTTTTTCAACCAATCCAATTTTGTTTTCGCATTGAAGCAATTCCATCTCATTGGCAAATGCGGTGACAAGTTTCACGAAGGTACCTACTTGCTTGATGCCACCGTTGATCAATGTATTCATAAAATTTGGATTCATGCCTTTCATTCTTTGAAATGTCAATTGATAATTTATTGGTCTTATATTATTTAAACAAAAAATTGAACTTCTTCTTGCATGTTTTAAATGCCTTTGTAAATTTAGGATTTGTTGCCACCATGCAAGCATGTAATTTCAACCATACATTAACTCATGGACATTGAAATTGAAGGCAAATGGTCAAGCCCAAGGCCTTTTAATGGCTCTTGACGCGCTCTCAAACTCCTTGATAGATTCAAATATGAATCTAAAGTGAACACAACAAAAAAGTAAAGAGTTAGGGGCACGCTCCCTAACTCGTAGCACTTTGGGGGTAGAGGGGTGTGTTGGAGCTCCGGGATGGGATTAAGAAGATTGATGAGCACTTAATCACTCACACGGACTTGCACAAAATCAAACAACAAGTTGGTTAGTGCAGAGTTGGAGCACTTTTGGTGTTAAGACGAACCATGGGCAAACTCAGACTCACAAAACTCACCATGGCCTGGACTTGGGGGAGGCCACCACCTTCCCCCTTATAGTATACTCTATTCCTTTTCACAAGACCCACATCCAAATGACATTTTGTCCCGAGACTCCCATTTGGGAGTCCCGAAATTCCCAACATTGGGACTCCCACGACTTTGGGGCCCCATAACTTTGCGTGCAAACCTCTGATTGAGATGAAGTCTAAAGCAAAGTTATAGCCCTTGTCAAGGGCTTTTTGATGGTATGTTACATGCCACCTGCACGTAAGGAAATCAGGTCGATTCCTGACTTTTAGCGGTCGGAAGTCAAACTGCTAATTTGATTCCCGACCCTTCTTTTGGCCATAACTTGTGTTTCAGATGTCCAAATGGGTCATGCAAACCCATTTCAGACATCTACGTTTTAGTAGCTTTTTGATGGTATAAAAAACTTCTCAATCCATTGATTTTTGACTCTTGTAATCGCCCTGTGAACAATAGGGAGTCCACCAGGACTCCAACTCCCAAGGTGGAAGCTCCTTTGGGAGTGTGAGGGTTCATTCCTTCACACTTTCTTCCACTCCCGAGCTTCTTCTCTGGGCTCGCAACCTTGCCAGCCCTTGCTTTCGTTGCAAGCCTAAAGTTAAGGTTGCGACAACTCTAGTTGGCCTTAATATGAATTTGAATTTTTTCTTTTGTTTAAAAAATTTGAAATGAACATGATTTGAAAGGCCTAACCTAAATTTGATTTTTTGTTTTGCTAAAATTTCAATTGAACATGAACTAAAACACATTCTAAGGATTAAAATCTTGCCTTGTTTTTTTTTCATTATTAACAAATTCCGATTTAATCACCCCACAAAGATCAATTAAGGTCTCCACATTGTAATCCTTTTAATTTTTTAAAAAAATCTTCATCTCCATCCTCTTCACCTTCTTCAACCTTCACCACCTTTTCTTTGAATGCAACCTTTTTCCGGAGTTGTTTTTTTGGGTTTCAAATGGTGACACAACTGGAACATCCTCCTTTTGGGAGTTTTGAAATTTGGGAATGTTTTCACTAATCGACTTCCTTTTGGGCACAAAATTTTTTAACATTTTGAAATCTTTCCCATTTGGAAAAATATGATTTGATGTCAAGATGGGCATATTAACTTTTATAGTTATAGGCATTTGAAGAGGTGAATTGAAAGGTCGAAATGCATGAAGACTTACAACTAACAAACCTTTTTCATGAAACACTCCAACATTTTCCATATCCCAAGTAGAAAACTTAAAAACTCCTTCCATCATTCACAAAAAAATATAAAATCTTGATAAGAAAAAAACAAATGAAAAAATATGAAATAGAGAAAAATGAAAAGATGTAAAGTTTGGTTTAGGGTATAATTTTGATCCTATAATGTGGATTTCATCAAAACAATAATATTTTATTGTTGTAACATTGGCCCAAGGTTTGCAAATTGGCCTCCCAAGTTTGTAGGTATCATTTTCAACCTTGGGGCCAAGTTGCAAAGTGGCAAATTAACAAATTGTTTTCTTTTTTGACTTTTATTCATAGTATAAAACCCTTGGGGGTGATGTTAATGAATGCACCGATAGGAATATTCAAATTGAGTTGAACTTTAACCTTGATTCCTAATGTAAAGCAGGCTTTAGTATCTTTTGACTAGCTTACATATGTAGTTCAACCCATGCATTACACCATAATTTCCCCCAAAAGCATCATACATTTTAAAGTTATTTTCGTCAAAATTATTTATTTTAATCTCTTAGTGTCCCATAATTAATTAAAGGATTTCATACTAAGCAGATTATATTTTCATTTAAAAGGTTTTTAGAATCTTCAATTACATTCTTGAGGTTAGTTTCATTTTCAAAAATATTTTTAAAATTGAAATATCAACCTTATTTTGCTATTACAACTCTAGGTTTTCAAAAAAATTAAAAATAGAACAAAAAATTTCATTTGGAAAAAGAATTCAAATAACCAATGAGTTTCATGAATGAACATGCAAAAAACCAATGGTCCATGGTAGGTTTTTTGACCATTTTTAATTTATTTTTAAAACCACATGTATGGGTCAAAACCAATTGATTCAATTTTTTAAAACTAGTGTTCAAAAGGCCCATATACTTAATGCTTACCCCTTGGTTCTTTCTTTCAAAAAAAAAATTATATCCAACATTAATCACATGTGGCTCAATTCATGTATGCAATTATTGTTACATTCAAACTTGAAGATTGCAAAATTAAGAAACCTATAAATAACAATTAATGTTCAAACATTCACAATTGATAAATTGTTAAACTACCAACTAACATGGCAACACTATCACTATAATTAACTTTAGTGGAAATGTGGAAGTTAAGATATCAAACAATAACCCAAATATTTGTATTATGAATATTTGTGTTAACACCATAATATGTTATAAGTTTTGCAAAATTGAACTAACAACTTATCACCAAAGACTAAATTTTACGCCATTGTTTTAAGTTCCATTCCCATCTTTGTGAAGTGGTAATTGTTTTAGATTTTATTAAAAAGTCACATAAAGTTCACATGTTGTCATCACTTTGAAGTTCAATGTTCATCACATGTTACCATCACATTCAAAATACACATTCAATACATCTTGCACTTCCAAAACCGAATGGAGGAATTTTATCAAAAGAACAACCTTTTAAGAGTCTAATGGTACAAAACAAAATACATACAAAAATAATTTGACACAAAATAGAAAACACACAACATAACACAAAACGTAATATTATCATCATCATGGCCATCATGTTTGGAAGAAATAAGAACAAAAAATCCAACAACGTTTGAAGGGAAAACAATGGAAACATTTTTAAATAAAAAATTGATGAAAATAAAAATATTTGAAAAATAGAACACAAAATGTTGAATGTTGAGATGCCAAATATGAAAAGCTAAGAAACAAAAACATAGTGTTGAAAGCTTGGAAACACCTCAAAGAAAACACCAACAAAATATTAAAAAATAGTAATTGAAATAATCACAAAACAATCACACTAAAAAACACATTAGTAACATTGAATTGAAAACATTGATTACAAATTGAAATGCGAACATGAACAATGATAGAGAACCATCCAAAATTTGAAAACATTGAAAGGAAAAATCAATGAAATGGAAAAAGCTTGATGAATAGAAATGATGAAAGAAGCAAGAGCTTGAGAACAATACTCACCCACAAAATCAAAAAAGTTTTTTGGCACTCATCACAAACTAAGATTAGCCTCCGGTGATGATTAATGTAGCTACCACTAAAAAATCATGTAGGTATATATGGTAATAAACAAATAGTTAAACTAGGACTTAATGACTATTGAAATGTTAGCAAAATGTTCCATGACTTAATTTAAAACCTAACTTTAACTTAATTTTGAACCTTAATTTGTTAAGGTTACCTTTTTAAGTGTGAAGATTGCATAAATTATGTAGTAAGCTCCAATGTAACTACTATGATAACTATCATTGGTAGTAATATAAAATTATTATAACATTTAGCCTTCATTTTAATTGTGTTTTGAATATGGTTTAAAGCTTACACCTACTTTATTAGAATGCTTCCAAATTATGCACTATTACATAGATTCCTTGGAATAGCTCCACCCATATTCAACATTTGACCTTGTGACAATAATTCTCCTATCCAAGATTGTTTCTTTATTGATTCCAAACCTCACCCAAAAACATGAACTTAGCCTTTAAAAAAAAGGTCAAAACCTACTAGTAACAAACCACATGAACCAATCAATACATCTAGCCCAATCAAGAATAGGTGTTAGATTGTGTTATGGTTTTTGTCAACCTTAACATATTGAACAAAAATGTTGAGGCATAATCATTTATTTGAGCATGTTGAGCTAGCTTTTACTAATCTTTGTCCAAAATATGTAAGAGTGTTTCAAAAGTCACACAATGTGTTGGCAAAGATGCTTTTATGTTACCTTTAAATAAATCACCCAGCATTGCAAGGATTCCTATATGTTTTGGGACCAACTTAATAATTTATAGTGCGATAACAAATGGGTTTTGGTATATAAAAAAAACTCAAGAATGTGCATCCAAGCCCATGTCAATTTGGCCAATGGCCAACTAGCATTCACACTAGTAACTTCACCTTTTGGAGCGAGCCTGTTAAATGGTTGTATTTAAACCCTCAAATTTTTTTGGGCATGAATTTGAAACTAATCTACCTATTAGGGAATGGGCAAGCACAAAACAATTCTACCAGGTTAAGTCAAGAAAAAAATGGAAAAAATAAATGGGGGCATTAGGACTACCCAGCAGGCACACACGTATTGTAGAGTCAATTGTAGTGAGCCCATTCCTTTTAAGCAAACAATTTGGAATTTAATCATTATATTAAAATTTGAAAAGGGCGATTGCTAATTAAGCCAAAATTATGAACAATTAAAAACGGAATAATGACAATTATGTTAAATTAATAATAGTGAAAAGGACTAGTGATTGCCCTCCAAGCATCTCCACCCGTGCTCAGTATGTGACCCAACAAACAAAATAGTTTCTCACATCCAAGATTAGTTATTTTACTTTTTCCCAACCTCACCCATAATAAAACCGAAACAACAAAAGGTAAGAGACTAATAATAGCAACCCACCTTGACCAATCCAAGCATCTAGCCAATCAACAGCATGTGTTAGGCTTTGATGTGCAAAAATGCTGTGCCAAAAGTTTAAAAACCATTTTGTTGAGCCAAAGAGACATGTTTTGACGTATCTTCTTGCCAAATGTACTATTCTGTGTGTAGGAGTTGCTCTCAAATGATCTATAATCATGTTTGGCACATGATTCCATCATTTTGATTGTTTCTTGGCTTTCCATAGGACTGGTGAGAGTTATTATTTGACTATGAATTGCTTGCTTGTAGTTTTTGTGTCTAGGTTGCTTATTTTTGCTAAACATTGACATCAAACATTCCTTTTCCTTTGACATCATTATGACCCTCCTCTTTTGAATGAATGCACACTACCCATTTTTAAGTCTTCCCCAAGTCCCCCACATGAGACCCACATGCTTTATT
>Ga0209208_10010004_pt1 | contig 12396 bp, 14 predicted proteins | sample S1TSphfallax_3_FD_187694 | JGI IMG/M metagenome (GOLD analysis project Ga0209208, IMG submission 187694) | Host-associated microbial communities from peat moss isolated from Minnesota, USA - S1T2_Fd - Sphagnum fallax MG (SPAdes) (version 2) | ecosystem: Host-associated > Plants > Peat moss >...
ACACCTGCCCTCCCTGCCCTGCCCCCTGCCCCCCTGCCCCGTCTGGCCGCCCGTTCTCGGAATCCGACTGTCCGGGCCGGTTCCCGTTTTCGGAATCCGACCGTCCGGACCAGTTCCGCCGGTCCATTAAAACGCGGAACTGTCGCGTCGGACGGACACACGCACGGACAGACACTGTTGTAATTATATATAGGATCTATTTACTAACACCCCACAAGCAGGTTGTTAGTAGGTAGGTAGTAGAAACAGCCCTTACCTATGCATAAACCATTTACTTACCTAGTAATTACTTAACTTTTTACTTATCTACCTATATATGAGACCTATTTCCTACAGAATTGGTTACCAAGGTGAAACCATCTACTTACTGAGTAATTACTTATCTTTCTACCTATCTACCTATACACGAGACCTATTTCCTACAGAATTGGTTACCAAGGTGAAACCAAATATTAACTCAGTTGAGGTTCATCCGCAACTGAGTAAAAATAATGAACATCCAGTGGATGGTGCACTGGTGGGTGCAGGTTCACCCAAGGCATCAGAACAGGTGCCACCATGACAGCCTAGGTGAACCTGTACCTTCACCGAGTGAGGTCTTTTAGTGGCTTTATTTAACCCAGGAAATGTAAAATTTGGACTTAGAGGCTCTAATTTAATCTTCGGGCCAGATGTTTACCATGGTTAGAAGCAACCCAAAACAGTTCAGGGTTTTGACCACGGTACCAGTATAGGGGCCATACCCAGGGTCACTCTGCAAAAATTCAACGTGAAAAATGTGACTTCAACCAATTCAAAGGATTTTTAATGGAGAAAATGGTTCCAATTCGCCAAATTTTGAGAAAAAAAAAAATTCTAATAGCCAGATGACTACAATAAATAAGTTCCAGTAGGTAGCCAAGAATATATAAGGAACTTGGTTTGTTTCTACTTACATGTCTGGCATGTAGCCAGAATTAGCTAAATTAGTTTCTGGATGGCCGCCATCTTGGCTACATCACAAAATCGTTAAAAAAAACCCTGCTGTGGAGTCTGACCAAGTGATTAGTTTATTCACAGCCAACAAGTAACTATGACTAATAATGGTCCTGTAACTTTTCACTGACTTGACTTCCTTTAAATAGGGGTCACCTTGACCCCATGGACATGTGAACAAGTTATCGTTATTTGTCAATTCTCTTCAAACAAAATGTCCTCCCTTGCAAATTCTTCTGTAGCTTCTTCTTCTTCTTCTTCTTCTTCTTCACGTGCAGCTCCAGTATTCCAAATTATGAGCTCAACATTGTGTCCCACATGAATGAACAATGTGCTCATTTCAAGCCAAATGTGTGATTTTGAATGTAGTAATAATGTCTCTGATGACAATGGTTTTGGCAAGCAAGGAACTTGTGGATGGAACTGTGCCTGAATTGGGGAGAGAGAGGAGGTCAAGCTCGTGAGGACTGTATTTTCACATGAGCTGTATATGTATCACCCTCGTGTTTTGTTGCATTCACATTCATGGCAGTAATTTCCTGACCTTGAAGAGTAAACCGTTATCCCCTTCCATCCTCATGGATGAAACTAGTATTGTGGGGCGAGCCTCCCAAGTTTTAATTGTTTTTTTTTCCGGTGATGGGCCAATAATAAAAAAAACAGAACTTGGGAGGCAACCCATCTAAATAATAAAATAACTACCCCCAGTTTATAACGAGGGTATTAGCCCAGGCCAAAAGTGGTGGGGAACAGTTTTGGAAATAGAAATTTCATGCAGCCAATGGGAAGGCTCAGCATGCATTCAAAGTGCCTTGATTTTTTTTCTCTTAAGTTTTGGGTGGGGGGGTTGGGGAGGATTCTTTTCATTTTTCCTTTGTTCCCAACATGTTCTCTTCCAGTTCCCAATGTGTTCCCCAAGGTGTTCCCAGTAGCACCTCGCTTTAATCCCATACATTTTGCCCAAAGTCCTCCCCTTCTCACCTATATAGGTGGGCCAAAGGAGGTGGCACTCCATCTTTCCATAGAATCTTCTATTTTGGGGAGCCTCCATAATTTCAACTTTTTTTTGCAATGGGCCAATCAAATTGCAAAAAAGAGTTGGACTTGTCAGGCACCCCCAACTAATTAATATGAAACAGAATAGGTAGGGTGTTCTTAGGAGAGGAGAGGTGAATAGGAGATGCGTGTATATGTGCAGAAAAATATGGTATGGCCAAAATGAAATTGTTGACATTAGTGGTCTGAATTGTTTTTCTTAATTATGATAAGGGAACTAATAATTAAATGTGTAGTAGGGTTTGATAGGTTTGTGAGAATTTTACAAGACCATTGGAAATGGAAGATAGGGACCATTATTTTCAAGCAGCAGAATAGGGTTGTGTGTAGGTAGACCTCAAAAAAATTTGTTCAGGTCAATGGAATTGCTGGATTTGAAGGTCTGAATTTGTTTCCATAATTGTCTTGAGTAAAGTAACAGTTCAATAATGTGTAATAGTTATTTATAGACAGGGTTCTAGCACAGTACTTGTGCACAGTACTTTGTCTTTTTTTTTGGTTCCTCGGGACCTAAGACCATTGTGGAGAAGAATAGTTCAGCTGACAGAGGGAGCTCAAGTTCCAAAAGAGAACCTGTTAAAAGTGGAACTCAGTTGCAGTTGCATTGTGATGAAGCTGATCACTGCCTGCTCTTTGTTTAGTTGAATCAGGCCCGCTTTACACGAGGAGTAAGGGTCAAAAAAGCTTTGGGGCCAACTTTGAGCATTTGGGGTTGTAAATTGGCCCCAAGTTACTAGTAAATGCTAGAACATTGATGTCAGGATATTAGTAAATAAATGCTGGAAAATTGGCCCCAAGGGTTGCAAATTGGCCTCTCAAATTTGATGGTATCATTTTTTCAGCCTTGGGACCAATACAAGGCTGTAAAGACCAACGGTGATTTTCCCTTTGTATTTTCAGGACCCTCCGTGGCCTGAATGTTTCAGTAATTGGAAACTGTACCTTCCGAAATGTGTTCCGGGGCCTGCCTTCCACATTTTGGAAGGTACAGTTTTAAAACTCAGCAATCTATCTTTCGCATATTTGCATCGTTTTTCACATTGTTTCAGTTTTTGTCTTTATCAATACACAGGGAATCGGAAAGAAAAATCACTCACCGATCTCTACATAGGGGAAGGATCTATTCCTGTGCATAAAGTCCAGCATTTGTTAGTACTTGGGGCAGATTGAAAAGTTTCTTTTGTTATATCAGACTTGACTCCTAATGTCAAATTTCAAGTCCTTGGGGCTGATTTCAACTTTTGCACCAATAGGAATGCTGGATTTGGGTTGCGCATTGGCCCTGACTCCTAATGTAAGTCAGGCCTTATCTCGATACAGGAATCAACAACAGGCATATTGACGTTGCCCAAAAGCAGCAATGGTTTTGGAAAGAGTCAGAAGTCAAGCTTTTTTCCCTTGCGGTTCTCTTCATCCATTCTCAAAATTTCCAATATTGTAGATAATTTCAAAAAACACTAAGATGACACACGATTTCTTTTGAAAGCAACAACACTTACAATCATTGCTTTCAAAAATAAATAAATTTGTAACCCTATGCAATTCAAAAAAAATTTTTAAATCTTTCATGCTATTCAACTAGTTTACATGGAAAAATGTTTGTTTATTCTTTGATCTTTTGAAGACCTAAATTATTGCTTGGTGTGATGTGATCAGGATCCTAATGGTCAAATGCCGATCACAATCCCTCCAGTGGTGTGCACTTATACAGACGCAGGTATGGGGCTATTGATTGATGGAATGTATTTGGTGCCTCCATCCTCTAATGTTGTTGTTGGGGACACTAGCACCTTTGGCACATTTCATGGTGAGGGAGGACCCATGGTGTATATGGTGAATGTTATCATCACTATTGTTGGAACGTATAACATTACATCAATGGTCCCAAATTGTGTCAGTAAGATACTCAACATAAATGTGTTGCTCTTGATCATCAAATTAAAATTTATGATGTATTTGCAAGTTGATACAAAAAATTGAAAGTTCTGGAAAACTATCTAGGCTCACATTGGATCATTGATCTAATTTTCTTGCAACCTTGTATGCATCTATTTTGGACTTGGGATAACACCTTTGTCAATTTGGGGAAACTTCACCTGATTTACTCATATTGATGCATTTGCAAATTCATTCTAATGCAATTCCTCATGTTGGACCACCAAGAAAAACTACCTTAATCAATATCCAACTTTTTGTAGGTAGTCCCACCTCTCAAATCTTTATCATATCTAGAGCACCATCACATTTGCATAATTTTCTTACTTTGTCCTCTAACTTAACATCATATCCACTTGGTGTGCCAATCACATTTATGAGGATTGGTTCCATCTGCCAGTATAGTAAGCATATTCCCATTTGAATTGACATTCCTTCAAACAAACTTTTCAAAGGTAACATTCAACAACACATTTATTATCCCTCACATTTGTGGTCTTTCAACTAAATAGTGTTTAGTTTGTTACATGCACACCCACATGATCCTTGCCTATCACATGTGACTTGAATTGTGTTTTTTTTATTAATTAACCTTAGATGTCATGTGGCCCTATGTCAACATTTACATTCATCATTGTCAATACACATACAACACATAATATAGAAATATTCTTAATGATACAACACATTCAAACATTTGATTTGAGATCACACAACTTGAATTATTCTCATACAAATATTTTGAATTATATTCACACTAGAATTGGCTTCAAATTAACTTACCTCAATTTACTTACAATAACTAGGATCATGTATTTTGTTAATTTCAAACTTTTGAAAAGTCCAAAATTAACAACTGACCATTATGAAAATTGAAAATCTGAAGAAATACTTTGATTTGCAAGCCACTATATGATTCAACAATATGTATTTAGAATGTTTTGTCTCATTAAGTGATACAACAAATAGATGTTTCCAATGTTTTGTCTCAAATTCAATGAAAAACTTGATCTACATCACCAATTACAAATTTTCATAGTTAACAATTAAGTCCATAATTAATTAAATACATGTTTAAAACATAATCATGTAACAAATAGAACATTCTTGACAAGTTAAATGATTTGTTACAACATATTTTATGCACACACTTTTCCTAACCTACCTAAATATTCACCCAATGTATTTTTTCTACTTAGGTTATTTTGTTACATTATTCCACATATCTACATAATTTAAGATACTAATAAGTTACCTTAGACTATTTTTAAATTGGTGTAAGTTTCATAAGTCTATGTGTGGGCTACCATAGGCTAAGTTCCTACATTATTCCTAAGTTAATTTAGGCTACTTCAAACCATTCCTAAGCGAGTGTACTTCAACTTAAATTATTCTTAAGCTACCATAGGCTAGGATTTTAAGTTGTTATTAAGTTTTTCCTAAACTAATGTGTTATTATACCCTAGGTTATTATTGGTTACTCTAAATTATTCTATCTTAAATTATTGTGCTCTAATTTTTTTTTATTGTATTATTCCACTTTAATATGTTTTCAATTGTTGTAAATTATTCCACCTTAAGCTATTATAAGTTATTTTAATCTAGGTTATTCTAAGTTATTTAACTTTAAACTAACATATATCATAAAGTAAAATAATTTAGAATAACTTGTGATAACATAAGCTAGAATAACTAAAAATAGCTTTAAATATAATAACATAGGGTGGAATGGCTTAAAATAACTATAAATAATTTGGAATACTTAGTGTAAAATAAATTAAAATAATTGAGGATGGAGTGGCCTATAATAGTCGAAGATTGTCTTGAATAACCTAAGACATAACAGCCTAAAATAATTTTAAATTGCTTAAAATAGTGAAAAAAATCTAAAATAGTAAAAAAAACCATAAAATAAAATGGATAAACCTATAATAATTTTGAATAACCTCAAATAAACCTTACTACCATTTTAGCCATTTTATAGACATGTGAAAATAACAAATAACCATCATAACCACCTTTTTTTTTCCCTTAAATCACCAAGTTGGCTCCATCTCACACAAATGCATGGGCATCTATGCTATGTGAAGGCTTAGATGTGTAGCCACAATAGCAACTACCTATAGTTGAAAAAAAATGATTGCCTCGTAAATTTGGAAAAAAATTGATTTCAAGATGACTTATTGTATAGGATTGAATGGTCAAACTTCTAACATCTTTAGGAGTTAAATTTTTTTTTGAGTCTACATCATGATGTAAAGTCATGTAGATTTTCATAACACTTACATGATTTGTAATGGTTTGATCAACCATATGTAGGTTATAAGGTGTAAGTTTTGGTTTTGATAGAATTAATTGTACCCTTAGCTTTTCCATATTAATATTAACTCCAAAACCACCATCTAGAAGGACATCTTCAATAAAGTTCTTCCTTACTTGAACATGTATTATTGCCATTTGATGATCAATGGCAACTAATGCAACTGTCGATTTTGGTAAAGTAGGTTTTGATGGTACCAAGTTAAAAACGTAATTTTGATATCAGGAATTGCCTACAACAATTGTCCCAAGTTCAATGTATACTTGGTCTCCAAGACTTGTTTATTAATATCATTTACAATTTCTTCTAAAGTCTTTTCTATAGTAACCTATTTTGAAATGACAGGTTGTTGATTTGCTTCATTAGTTTGATTTCTTTCAACTAATTGAGTTGTGGCAAGATTATTAAGCAATCCAACCCAATTATTCAGCAATGAACCTTCATTAATGGTAGTAGGTTGGTTTTCAACCCCACTATGTTGTAGCTATCTAACAATTTCAATGAACAAAACCAGTAAATGTTCTTCTTGTTGCCAATCTTTAGCTCTTTTAATTTTAATTGGCTCTCTCCCCTTGAACATTTGTTGTTATGACTATTGATTATGGGTGGTAACAACAACTATTACATTAACTGGCATGTTGTCAATTTTAGGTGGTTTAAATACTATTGTGGCATTAAAATTAACAGGTTTAGTTCTGAACATGTTTTGTACTTCAATTTTTTTGGGGCATTTTCCTAATCTATGTTCTACATTAAAACAAATTATACAAGGATATTGAACATGTATTCTTCCTAATTTAACAAGTTGGGTTTTAGCTTCTGCTACAAGTTCTATAAACTTAATTGTAATAGTTGGCACAATTGGTACCTTTTTTTTTCTATTATGAGAAGTTTCCAATTAATGACCAATTTCACCACAATTGGTACAAGTTAACATTGATTTAGTTGTTATAAAAAGGTATTACAAGTTTAACTCTTGCATTAGCTTCTAATGTGGTTAATAGAATATTATAACTCATATTAACACGTCCATTTTCTTCACATACTATAACTTCCATACGTTCAATTAGGGTGTTTATCTTCATACCTACAATTGCTAATCTTATGTAAGGTAATAAACCTACCCTAAAAATAGTGGTGAAAAAAACATTTGTTGTTCTAACTTATTGACAGTTAGTTAGTTTCAACAAGCATTCATAATAAACTTCAACACGTTTGACGATTTGTTGTTGTATGTTTCGCAATTACATGTAAACCTCATCAATGTTCTTCAATGGTTTAAATCAATTGCAAAATGTTTGCTCCAACTCTTCAAAAGTGCAATTTGGATGGTTTTGAACATAATTTTCTCCCCATTTAAAGATATTATCCTTGAGAGTAAAACCAAACAAGTTGATGATGTCAAATTCTACTATTTCACCATTAACTTTAATGACCTTTTTGAACACTTTGATGTGAACATGAGGATCAATGTCTTTGACATAGGTTCCACAACAAATGGTTGACACCATGGTGGTATGACACTACTAGAAATTTTGTCTTTTGCAACCAGTCGTTATGCAACTAACATGCAACTAAATGTGTACAACATGGACACATGTCATAAAAATAATGGTTTAAACTTATACATACTTAAATTATTATACTTAATATATCTACATAGGCTATGTATAATAATATTATGTGCTTTTAGTACTAAGGTTAACCCCATGTTAACTTAGGCTAACTTAAACTAACTTAGGTTAAAATAACCGTAGCTAAATTAACCTAGCTAAATAAACAAAAAAATTAAACTAACCATGGCTAAATTAAATTAGGCCAAACCAATTATGGCTAAATTAAGTTAGGTTAAATTATTTATGGTTAAATTAATTTAGGTTTAAACTAACAATGGTTAAATTAAGTTAGGCTAAACTAATTATGGTTAAATTAAATTAAATTAAATTAAATTAAACCATGGTTTAAATATATATTTTGCAAGTTTTTAAATTTTATTTGTCAAATATATTTAAATATTTTTTTGACAAGTAAAAAAAATTTATTTTATTTTATCTGGAAGATTTTTCAAAAAATGTAAATTTGATTAAACAAAAAAATTATTCAGAATCAATTAATATGATAATATTAATTCATAATTATCAATTAAATATATAATCAATAGGTATTATATATTTAAATTTTACTATTTATGTTAAAATATTAATGTAAATATGCTACACAAATTAACCTACAAGTACATAAACATCTTAAGCTAATTACTAGTTTAAGTTAGATAATAATGTTAAAATCATATTTTTCATTAAGTAATTATAATTATTAAAAATATCCTACAATCATCTTTGAAGTGAAAAAAACAAGGAGTAATGAAAAATTAACAAGAAGAAAAACATGAAAAATAAGAAAAATAAGTTTTTTTCCAAGTTACAAAATGTGTTTTTTTTTTTCTTTAGACCCCTCCTACTTTCAAACCTCATAACTTTCTTAATTCTTATTCATTTTAAACGATTTAAATTGCTATAGGAGCGCCAACTGAAGTTCTACAAATCATATTGAAATTTTAATAACAAAAAAACTAACATAAAAGGAACTTTTTGGGTGTTTAAGAATCGGCCTTTGTAATCTTCAAAGGTTTTTTTTTAATTTTTGACCCCCTTTACTTTGGGGGACCATAACTTTCTCATTTCTAATCCATTTTTGACGATTCTTGATGTGTTAGATGCGCCAAGAGGAGGGTTTAAAGTTTTCTTGGGACACCAGAATAAAAAAAACCCTCCCCTAGCTGTTATACTCTAATACATTAGCTGCATTTGATGTGCAACTAAGTTGGTTCATGAGGTTTGCAATGGAATTTTTTATCTCATATCCTTTGGCTTCCAATTCTATTTGGCTCAATATATAATTAGGAGCAATCACTGTGTGTTAACGAAATATCAAATGCCATTGGGGATGAATGAATTAAAAAAACTTGACCTTTATGAAATGGTTAATTTTTAAAATAAAATTAGATTATTTTAATCTTACTTATATAGCCTAAACCTAGCTATGTTCAACCTACTTACATACCTAAGTAAGCCTATTCACCTAGTAGGGTTTAATAATAACCTACCTACATAGTCAACACATGTCAACATCTTATTAACCATAAATTGGATGATTTAGATTTTATTAATTAATGTTTAAAAATAGGTGGGCCTGAATTTCCACGTGTCACCATATAATTGGTGTTTTAAAAATGGACACGTGTCAATTGGTCAATGAAATTTTCACGGTGTGCCACGTGTGATAATTTTAGTGGCATAAATGTTAATCCAATGAATTTTTAATTTTGAAAACACAAAAATAATTAATTAGTGAATGTCCACAAGCTAGTTGTCCAATTTTTAAACATGTGTCATATTTTTATTAGTTGCATTATAGTTGCAAGGAGAATTGCACATAAGGTGCAACTACATTTGGATTAATATGTATAGATGAGCATGTATATTAGCATTATATATACATGTTGCATACGTAGTGTCGCATGCAACTGAATGTCATGTGCAACTTGTCTTATGCAACTACACAAATTTGCAATTGCATGTGTCACATGTAACTAAATTGTAGTTGTAAATAACAATTGTAAAACCCAAAATTGGCAATTTGACTCCTGACCATTAAAAGTCAGGAATCGTTTCGATTTTTGAATGTTTAGGTGGCATGCAACATACTGTTGGAAAGCTCTCAACAAGGGCTACAACTTTACTTGAGACCTCATCTCAATCAAAGGTGTGCACATAAAATTATGGGCCCCCAAAGTTGCAAGAGTCCCACTTGAGAGTCTTGGGACAAAATGACATTTGGGTGTTGGTCCCATGGGCAGGCACATAGTATACTAGAAGGGGGAAGGTGGTGGCTTCCCCCAAGTTTAGGCCGTGGTGAATCTTGTGAATTTGAATTTGCTTGTGGTTCATCCTAGCACCAAAAGTGTCTCAACTATGCACTAACCAACTTGTTGTTTAGTTTATGCAAGTTTGGGTGAGTGATTGATTGCTCATCATTCTTCCTAATCCCATCCTAGAGCTTTAGCATGCCCCTCTACCCCCAAAGTGCTACAAGCCAAGGAACGTGCCCCCAACTCCTTACTTTTTCACTATCTCCACCTTAAACTCACATTTGAGTCGATCAAAGAACTTGGGAATGCATCAAGATGTGGGAGTTGTTGGAAGAATTCCAAAGAGTTTTTACATGGCACAAAGGGGAGTTGGGCTAATGTTCTGTGGGGGAACATTCCATTAACATTCAAAAGTTGCCCCCTTACCACATGCCCCCTAGATATTTGTCTTATTGGGAGGAAACTAATGTAAATTGATAGATTTAGGTCGTGGTGGACTTGGGAAACATGAGTAAAAGTGCGTCAAAATATGCTTGTAGGGTAACTTTGCCCATAAATAAGGACAACAAATGAAGATTTTGTGGGGATTATCATCCACACAATTCTTAAACAAGACAAGATTATTTTCCCATGCTTCTGATTGAGGGTGTTTTAATTAGTTAAAGTGCTTTCAATGGTTTTCAGAGTTGGATTTGCAATCAAGGTTTTGGCGAATCCCAATGGCACTTAATGAAGTGAAAAAAACAACAATAATTACCAAATCAGGCTTATACGAATGGAATGTAATGTCATTTGGTTTTTAAAATACCATTAATATGTTTTCACAAACCATGGTTGATATTTTCAAAAAATGGAACAATTAGTTCTTAAAGGTGTTTGTTGATGATGTTAATATACATAGTGGGACATGGTTCGAACCCTTGCATTACATTTGGTTCATTATTCATAAGTTGTTTGAGGTCAATTTCAAGTTAAATCCCAACAAATGTTGTTTTGGTTTTAAGAGTATTACATTCTTGGGCTATGTGGTGGATCGCAATGGATGACAATTTGATCTTGGCAAGGTGGCAATAATCATAAACTTTGTATGCCCAAGACATCAACAAATGTCAAGGCATTCCTAGGACTAACATATTACTATAGGAGGTTCATTATAAGATATGCAAAGGTAACAAAACCTTTGTTTGCCTTAACTAAGAAGGAGTGCAGGTTTGTTTACACGCCAATATGCCAAACAACCTTTGGTACATTGAAAGGAAGGTTGTGGAAGCACTCTTTTTGGTCAAACTTGACTTCAACAGACCTTTTATCTTGGATGTTGATTGGTCGGTGAAGGGTGTAGGAACCATATTATCACAAAAACTTGGGAGATAGGAACAAGTCATTGCTTATGCAAGCAAAGGTTTATTTCCAATACAACGTTGTTTTCACTCCATGGAAAGGGAGTGTTATGCTCTTATCTAAGGTACCATAATACATTTTAGGCAATATTTTCACCAAACTCCATTCTTGTTGTAGACAGACCACAAGCCATTGGAGTGGTTGGCCATTGTCTTAGAGGAACATCATGTTGAGAAAGAGCCTAAAAAATAAAGTGCAAAGTCTTTGTCAAAAGAAGAATTCCCTCCAATGAATAATATAAAATATCGAAGAATGGTCATTGAAGCACAAACTATGGTGGATGATGCCAAGGATATACCAAAAAAAAGGGCATTAAGAAGGTTGGACTATGCGAAAATGATGAGTTGAAACAAATGGACATATGAGAAAACAAAGTGTCAATGGTGCTTTTGATTAGTAGGCGTTTAGAAGTTGGGATTTATGATGTAGTTAACATAAAGAAGGCCAAGAAATAGGTTATGAAATACCATTGGTATGAAGACACCTTATTCTTCCAAGATTTGGAATACCTAGGCTTGCAAGGTGGAGAATGTTGATTGAGAAAATTCATGAAAAAATTGGTCACTTTGGGGAAGTGCAATGTCGCAACCCTAACTTGGCCAAGTGTGGGGGTGAAGCCCAACACTTGGAAAAGTTGGGGATTGGGAGTCCTTCGGGACTCCCGAATGTTTAGAGCTCGACAGCAGGACCCAAAACACCTCGCATTGGGGCGTTCTTGGTGTCATTGGAAAGGTCTTGAAGCGTAGATATCGAAAATGCCCTCGCATTGGGCATTTGGACATCTGTCGCTCAAGTTATGGGCAAAAGAAGGGCCGGGAGTCAAACTGGCAGTTTGACT
>Ga0209208_10010006_pt1 | contig 12395 bp, 15 predicted proteins | sample S1TSphfallax_3_FD_187694 | JGI IMG/M metagenome (GOLD analysis project Ga0209208, IMG submission 187694) | Host-associated microbial communities from peat moss isolated from Minnesota, USA - S1T2_Fd - Sphagnum fallax MG (SPAdes) (version 2) | ecosystem: Host-associated > Plants > Peat moss >...
AGTTTGATCTTGTTACATGATCTCCATGAGTAGAGAGAGCATTCCAACCACACTAGACTTGTTGCCTCTGAAAGAAAAGAGAAGTCATTGTTTGTTGCTGTTGAGAATGGGAATTCTGAAAGATTCACCTAGGGTTTAGGGATTTATCACTAAACCCTAAACTTGGGAATTCTGAAGCAGGCACATCTGATATATAGTCCAGGGTGTACTTCAACCTCTCGGAGTGTGCCGAAGAATTTGTCTGGTACAACTGCGATAGAAGGGCACCCGCATGAGCTCTTCCGGAATGCAGGAGCGACCCTCCAACACAATTCCAACCAAATACCAGTCAAATGTCCACCAATGTAAGTCAAATAAAAACTCGCTACAAGAATATCAGATACCAGATCGAAGAATAACGAAGAACGCGCCCGAAAAACAAAGCCCCACTGATGAATCTGAACACGAATTCACGAACTCTATCGTCACCACACCAGAACTGTGCTCGCAAGCACCACAGCTGGTGCTGCTACACAGAACCCTCTCTCCCATTCCCCCGACCGACACCCTCGTGGATGAATATCATCCATATATGTCGCGCATTCATCCGCGCCGCCATGTATTCGCTTTAATAAAGTTTCCGCAATCTGCGGGCCAATTGAACGCGGAAGGTAGGTAGAAGTCAGTGGACGTGGAAAACGTGGGAACGAGGTTGGGAGCCAATGATAAACGTCGTGAACCCGAGGACGGTGACCTCAAAGGAACTCATTCGGGGAACTCAATGTACCCAATTGCGAACTTGAAGAACGACGGGGAACTGCAATGAGAACCGGGGGATCGGATTCTCGAAAGGTTAAGCGGATTATACCAGAATCTCAGAGGCACGAAATCTCGAACTTCGAGAACAGATATGGGAACGAGTGGGCACACGGACGGGAAGAAAGAGAAGAGAAGAAACGAGAAGAAGAAGAAGAAGATGATGGCGGCGGCACTCCTGAACTGAAGTTTTGTTGCTGCGTAACGTCAGGTATGATCTTTTGTTCTGTCGCTTCTCTCGCATTCTTGGCTGCTTTTCGGAAGTCAGGGACACGAGAAACGAGATCTCCTAATGATTCTGCGAATTTTGATGTCTGTATGGTTGCTTTTGGTGCTTCCTAATGTTTGTTGTAGCCGGATTTGGGCAAGGAACTTGGCGTTGTGAAATAGGGTTGCAAAGTTTCTGAATATATGCATGAGGAGGCTGCAACTAACTTCATTGTTTCTTTTTTGGTGCAGTCTGTCGAGAGGACAAGGTTCCTATTGGCAGCGCTGGAATAGGTCAAATTTGCAGAACAGCGTATCAGAATAATTGCTCCTTAAACAACGGAAGAAGGCGTTGCAACGTCGATCTGCGGTTGTGCTGTTGGTATTCTGTCTGTAGCTCTCTCGTTAGGGCAAGGCTCCTGCATCGAAAACAAACAAGGCTTGGTGGAGGACGACACAGAGACTACACAAGATGGGAGGAGGATTTAGGGTTCTTCACCTCGTGAGGCCGTTTCTATCATTTTTGCCGGAGGTTCAATCGGCAGATAGGAAGGTCCCTTTCAGAGAGAAAGTGATGTACACTGTAGTTTCCCTTTTTATCTTCTTGGTTTGCAGTCAGCTGCCACTGTATGGTATCCACTCTGCCACTGGATCCGATCCTTTCTACTGGATGCGAGTGATTCTTGCATCCAATCGAGGCACAGTCATGGAGCTCGGAATTACTCCCATCGTTACATCAGGGCTTGTGATGCAGCTCCTTGCTGGATCTAAGCTCATTGAGGTTGACAACAGTGTGCGGGAGGACCGAGCCCTTTTGTAAGCATCCGTTTCACATTCCAGTCTGTGTTTCTTCAAGGATCTCCCCCATTGCTTGAAGGTGGCTGTCCTCTCATCTGTCTAGAGTGCATAGCACAACTCTTTTGAATGCACAACTATAATAGAAGGAAGGTATAACCACATACCTTTGTTTGCCCTGCTAAATGAACAACCTTCATGAGAAATGTCTGCCAGGTGGTGCTCTGCTGACTGTAACTGCTGATGGGTTTTTGGCAGGAATGGTGCTCAGAAGTTGCTGGGTGTGTTGATCACAATTGGGGAGGCAGTGGCATATGTGTTGTCAGGCATGTATGGAGACGTGCGAGACTTGGGAGCTGGCAATGCCATTCTCATCATTGTGCAGCTATTTTTTGCTGGAATCATAGTGATTTGTCTGGATGAGTTGTTGCAGAAGGGTTATGGCCTTGGCTCTGGCATTTCACTCTTCATTGCCACCAATATTTGGTATGTTGAAAGTGCCTATCTTTGTGTAAAGTTGTTTCTTTGGAGGCTTCAGGAGCATACTAAATAGGATTTTAGTCTAGAGAATATTTACTCATCAAATATAAATTGTTTGTTGACAGTGAGAACATCATCTGGAAGGCTTTCAGCCCTACTACCATCAACAGTGGGCGTGGTGCAGAATTTGAGGGTGCTGTCATTGCCCTCTTCCATCTTCTGATTACAAGGACTGACAAGGTCCGTGCCTTGAAAGAAGCATTTTATCGACAAAACCTGCCAAATGTGACCAACCTGTTGGCCACTGTGCTGGTATTTTTAATTGTTATCTACTTCCAAGGATTTCGAGTGGTTCTCCCCGTTCGATCAAAAAGTGCTCGTGGGCAGCAGGGATCATACCCTATTAAGCTGTTCTATACCTCCAACATGCCTATCATTCTTCAGAGTGCTCTTGTTTCCAACCTCTACTTTATCTCACAGGTTCTTCACCTTGGACTTTTTTTCTTCTAACAAAGATATGTGATAAAGAGGATAATTCCATTACAGAGTGACTGGACAGACTAGAAAATGGAAAAATAGATTACTCAGAGAGTGCTGCAATCATTTGAGGCTTGGAATGTCCCACAGGCTTGTGAGAAAAAAACTCGTCTATTCACCTGGAGAGGATGAGGATGAGCAAGCAGTTCTGCTGTACTGACTAGAATTGGAACATCTATCAATGAATTCACACTAGACTACTAGGTTTGTCAAAAAGAGTTTATGGTAACAATCTGATGAGGGTTGTGGGGTTACTGGAATGAGCTTTTGTCCATGAAAACAAGAGTGAACTCCAATGAGTTGGAAAAGAGGATCTATTGAGGTGTTTTCTATTAAGTAACTGGGTATTGAAGCTCCTTTGGCTTACTCCCATTCTATTGCATATGTTTTGGGGGTTGCAGTTGTTGTACAAGAGATACAGTAGCAACTTTATTGTGAACCTTCTTGGCAAGTGGAAGGAGTCAGAATATTCACAAAGTGGTCAGCTCATTCCTGTTGGTGGCCTTGTGTACTACATCACCCCTCCTGCCAGGTAATGCACAGCTGAGAAATTCAAAGTACTTCCTGCTTTCATCTCAGGACTTTGGGATTTGTGGACATTGACCAAGTTTCTACACATGTATCCATTACATTAGGTGCCCTCCTTGCCTACTCTATATGTGGATGTATATGTGGACAAAACTTATGTTGCAAGAATATCTTTCACTTTGTTGAGCTATTTCTTACTAGATGCAAAGCCTATATATATGTCCTTGATGGCATGTCCACGTTGTGGGTCCAAACATCCAAATCTTCAACCTTGTTAAGGATACTATCAAAGGAACATCCATGCACTGATTCTCCTCATGTGGTTGAATGCACAGTTTTGGAGACATTGCTGCCAACCCCTTCCATGCCCTCTTTTATTTGACATTCATGCTCACAGCGTGTGCTCTCTTCTCCAAGACCTGGATTGAAGTTTCTGGATCGTCAGCACGTGATGTTGCCAGGCAGCTCAAGGTATTGGTCTTTAAAAAGTTAATGTGACTGGAATAAAATGGGTAGTATGTCATTGAACAGACATATGAGCAAGGAAGCAGAGATGGTCATGCTTGAGTTTGCTAGTTTCATGCTGGTCCAGTTGTACATGGCCCAATTGCTTGTACCCTCATTCCATCTGTTGTTTGTGCTGCACAACAGGAGCAACAAATGGTGATGCCAGGACATCGTGAATCCAACTTACAGAAGGAGCTGAACCGCTACATTCCAACTGCTGCGGCCTTTGGTGGAATGTGCATTGGAGCCCTTACTGTTGTGGCTGATTTCATGGGGGCAATTGGATCAGGCACAGGAATTCTACTGGCTGTCACCATAATCTACCAATACTTTGAGACCTTTGATAAGGAACGGGCCAGTGAGCTTGGCCTCTTTGGCTTCTAAGATTCCCCTTCTGTCTTGGGATGCTGTTCCTTCAGCTCCTCATAGCATTTGCACAGTTTGGTTTGCTGTAGGTCACATGTACTGTACTGTATTTCTGACACAGAGGGCCTTCCAGAGATGCAAGCAAAATATCTGGGAGTAGCATGGATTAGGTGTACTTCTGATTTGCTGAGGCTATGCAGGGTTGTTGTATGCAGCCAACACTACACAAATGGTCAAATTTTGCATTGAGACCGGTTACTTCAAACCTGAATTCCTGAAGTTTAAAAGTTTCTTTCTGGTGTTTGTTTAGGTTTTAAGAGTTTTCTGGCTGCTGTTCTCTGTTGGATTTTCAGTTTATTATAGATCATTTCCCAGCAGATCTGGAACATTGTCAGTGACTCCAACATTCTTGGTGGTGATTGTGATGAGGATTAAGGAACAAGGCCACTCTACTTTTCAAAAATAATTGGGTTCCTGGTCTAAGTAGATTCCAGGCTATTTTAGCATGCAAGGCAATGAAGTTTTAGTTTTGCTGGATCTGATAGAATGGTTATCCTCAATCTGCTATTGTGGAGATTTCTCTGCAATCTAAAAAGGCATCTTCATATGATATTGTGGAGTTTTCTCTGCAATCCCATAGATATGGTTTGGTGAGAAAATTCAGGGATGAAATGGCCTGTTGTTTTCCATATTTGCAAGCCAGTAATGAAGGTGCAGGGTGACTAGAAATCCTGTCCACCTTTATAAGCATAATTTTCACAAATGATTGATTTGTGACCTTTCTCACAAAAGAATGAAACTGAATGAATGGAAAAATGAGCCCAGTATATAAAAACACTTGCTTATGGTATTCACTCCCAGATTTTGCAATCAACTAAACTTGAGTTTTGATGATGCAGTCTTCCACAACAAATCCTGGCTTTACTGAAAAGCTAGGTTGATAGGAGGGAGGGAAGTCTAGTAATTCATTGTCATTTTGCAAGGTTGTTAAAGCTTCCTAAGGCTCCATAAGCTTTCCATCAAAAGTTGTTGATGGTTTGGCATAGAAGATGGACACACATGGTTCAAAGACAAGTGCTAGTTTGTATGCTTGCCACACATACTTCATTGCCTCAAGAAAGTCCTTCACAAGGTTGTCTGACCAATCACTCCACCAGTGCAATCATCGTGAATGACTTGAAATTTTCTGTGACAAAACATATGGAAGCTGCAGAAGTAAACATTGGCATCTGAGTCAATTGCATCAATAGGAGTCAGCAGTGACAGTTGCTGGTATTCCTCCCGAGATGATACTTGTTTTGCTGCTGCTTGTTGTGCCTCTTGTACCCTCCTCTCATATGCATCCTGCTACACACTTAAGGTTACCTTGCCAGAGTCTTGGAAAACCACTTTGTTTAACCAAGCTTCAATCCCATACTTGGAATGCCAAGGCTTTGCAAATGTGGTATGACTCATGAGGTATAAGCCTGGCAACAAGACCAGTCATTGCTTCCTTCCTTTTGTTTGCCATGAGACCTGCTGCTGCAATTCTAGTTTCAGCAACTTTCATGAGGCTCACACAGAAGTTGAGAAGGGAGACTTTCTCCACTTGTACTATTTCTTCAAATAGAGCTGCGATGGGCCAACACCAAATAGAAGGTGGGTTTACAGGAACACTATTCTCCTTTGTAACGCCCATGTCCCAGTTCACTTATTTTTGGAGCAGATTTTGTCCTCTGGGTTCCTGACCATTTATTCTGCCCCATCAGAGAAGCTCCATTCCTTCTTTGATCATAACAGAAGAGATCACTGCCCTCAGACAAAGGAACACACCTTGAGCTTTTCTCGATATCAATGCATCATCATCCTTCACCCACTGCAATCCCAACCTTTTAATCTCTTGGCACATCTCTTGTAGACCAGCGTGCATCTTTCTTCCTCTCTTTCATTTCTTGCTTCATGAACTATATAGGTTGGTGGAGACATTTGTAGGCACCTTAATGTGCATGGCCCACTAGGCAACAACAACCATGGAGATCCTAGGTGATTGTAGAAAGGGCTGACAACTAAGGATGTGGTCATTGGGATTTGGTTCAATATATCGTCATAGAAGAGTAATCTATGAGATTGTCATGGGTAACCCATGTGCCACTCCACAAATCAACATAAAGTTCTAGACCTGAATCTTGGACCTTCTCCCACCTTAAAATGCATTGCCTCACAACATGCCTTGTGAGAGACACTTATACATTGAAGTTATTTTTGGGGGGGGGATGGACACTTGTGGCCCCCCATGTCCATTAAATGTTGGGTCATGGGCATGAATGAACCTCGATCCACGGGTATATCCAAAGGCATATCCCTCTATGGTGTGCATTTTGGGTTGTCCATGTGCTCCCCCAAGGACATGCCTTTGGATATATATTGACCAGGGTGCACCATCATCCAACATGTACCCAATTGCCAAAGCCTTTCTTTCTCCTGTAAAGCATTCTTTGCATATTTTCTTTGCATATTTTAGTCTATGTGAAATTTTCAGTTTATTGGGTGGCACCTTATATCCTTGAACATGGCAACTACCAAACACATTTTTGTATTAAGACCAAAAGTCTCCAAATAAGTTCACTCTCAACAGAAATATACCCATTTACCAAACATAACTTGGTGAACAATGATCGGTTGTCATACCCTGATAATTTCCCCGCATTTACCCATTTTTAAACATCATATTACCCGAGATTGCTCAAGTTTTTCAAAATCTACAAAACACAAATAATTAACTACTAAATGTTCAATTATAGAGCACTTGTTGCATGGTTACCAACAATAAAAATTTAAAAAATCTATCATGAGGTCTACCTTGTACTAAAAGGCCGTTTGATTATTGACCTCTGTTTGGCTATGGGCCTGCATTAAAAACCATTTTTTATTAAAAAAAACCCTAATGAAGCCCTAATTTTTTTTAACCATTTGATTAAAAACCCTAACTAAGCCCTAATTTGATTTTTTTTTTAAAAGCCTAATAATTAAACCTTAATAAAAAAACCATTTTTTTAATTTACTGAACATTAGGGCTGTTGTTACCAGGAGAGATTCGTGACGTGGCATCCCCGCGTGGGAAAGAAAAGATGCCTTAATACAAATACAGACTAAAATGGATCAGAATGGGCAGCAAGTGTAACCAATCTAGACTAGACACGTGGCGAATTTATCTACAGCGCAGCCGGAAAATATAAGGTAGGTGTGCAGTTACCTATTTTTACTGCCCTTTTTTGGGGGGACCAAATATTTTAAAGAACTTCCGTAGAAACTCCCCCTTCACAATATTCGCGGTCAGAAAGTGCATGTACGTGGCGTTCCTGCACTGAAAGAAAAGCGTCCCCTAGGAACTAACGCATTCTGCACCTCTCGAGGGGTCCCTTTCTATGGCGTAAAGACTTGCTAGGGACGATTCTGGTTTACATTCGGCTTTCTTCTAGGGCTTCGTCTTTATCTTGCGAAAACTGGGCACGTCTTTCAGAATCGGTACTTTTGCGTCCGAGAAGGGGCTGAATTCTGCCATCTACGATGCCCTGGAAACCGGCAGAATCTGCCCTCACAACCCGTTACGCCAACTCCACGACAAACGCATTAGGAAAAGCGTTGCAGAATGAGAAGCTCTTCTCGTGTGTGTGTGTGTGTTGTTGCGCCGCTGCTCGGAGAATTTTCGGAAGCAATTTGTGAAGGAATTTCGGAGCGCCAGAGAGGATCGAGAAATCGGGCTTGCAGTTTAGTATGTGATCACTAAGCACACAGGATTAAGGGGATTTTTTTGTGTGTGTCTTTGTGTCGGGGGATTAAGAGATTTGGACTCAGGTGATAAAAGTATGGCAGAAGAGACGAACCATCAGGACATTACATCAGGCTTGGAATCAATCGGACTTTCCGATGATGCTGGCCAGAACCTGAAGCTGAATCAAGCCACATTCTTCCACTGCGTGCAAGAGAGCAACGTCAACACGCTCCAGGTGATTCTTAAGCATCGCAAGATCGACGTCAATGCCTACAACGATGAGGTAAAGAACTCGGATTCTCAACATCACTCTTGCGTTTTTTCTTTTTCTTTTTATTTTCTTAGGGGATTTCGACTCTGTTATGTTGCGTTTGTCGTTGACATCACCGGTCCCTTCCTGAATTTTCCTGTTCTAAGAAACACTAGAGCCGTGTATCCTTGCGAAGAAATCCGGATTCGTTCTCCTGTTTGAAGAATCCTAGACCTAGCATTCTGTGAACGTTCGGATTATTTTCAGCTTCCAACGATTTCGGTTTGCACGTATTTGCATGTGTTTGATGTGGAATATGATGTAAACATGTGCATACACGATGAAACCCTGCCATAGCTAAGCTTAGGTATAACTGGTACTCTCTCTCCATGCTCTCATCAACGTAGGCAACAAAGAACAATTTTTTTCCACATGGAGTATGATTACCTCAGACCAGACAACATCGTTTGAAACAAGTCTAGTGTCATCTACCTCTTATCTCAGAGCATGAGAGCATCTACAGAGTACTAAAGCAGAGATATTTCTCAATTCTTTGGATGTGTTGCAAAACAAAAGACCTACAGCTTCATGCTAATATCTTTACTAGTACTCTATGTAACAGATCACTCAACTGGTCTGATTATGGAACCTTCTGATGTCATCTCGATGCTGTCAACTGTGGTCATGGTTGACAACAGTAGTGTGATCCAACTTCATTGATTTCAGATGAGGAGAATATTGTCACAGCTGTAGAAAACAAGTTCATTCTAGGCACTGTTCTTTAAGAGGACAGTGATGTAGCTAATCAGTCCAAGTGAAATGAAAGAGAGGCAGAGATTGCAGGTCACATGAGTAGGAGAGAATGGTGGTTTGACCTAACTTGATATGTTGAAGAGATTCTTATGAAACCAAGTTCTGCCTAGGTCTTGACAAATTGTTGCCTCATGGGTGTGACCTTCTAAGAAGAGACAGTGCTTATTTGGTCTGAGTGAAATTATGGAAGGGAGTTGGAGGTTGATGACAGCTCTGATCTACTGCAGGGTGTGACAGCGCTGCATTTGGCAGTGTACAAGTATGAGAACAGCCGAAGTTTGGAGATAACAAGGATATTGCTTGATTATGGTGCCGATGTGTGCTTAAAAGCAGCAGTTCCACCATCAGCACAGAAGATCTCAATCATCCGCAAAGACAAGAAGTCACCACATGGAGAGATTCTCCTGGAAACAAAAAGAATTAGTCTTGGCCAAAAGACTCCACTGCTCATAGCTTTGGAGTTGAAATCATCTCTCTATCTACGGGGTATTTTGACAACCGTGCCAATTCCTGCAATATATGCATCTAGTGCCAATTTTGAGAATGCTGAAAACCAGTTGATTGGAGCACATTCAGCAGCTTCCCTCAGGAATCAAGGGCTGAATGGATCTCTGATGCGGGTCGTCATTGGAAGCATTGATTTTTACCTATTTACTTTTTGGAAGCAGATAGCATATACTAATCAGATTATGTGGATGATTTGATTAGGTTGTTGCTGAGTTCTTTTTTTCAGGCAGTTAACTGTCTTACTGGATAGCCAGGCTTGTTAACTGTCTTATTTGTGTTGTTCTGAATGGTTTGAGCTTCTTACATGGGAACAGGGTGGGAGTATCGGCATTGGGATGATATGCTTAAGCTGCTGGCTGGAGCAACCATTGGTCATTATGGTGAGCTGAAAGAATCCACCTCAGCAAGCCCACTGGCTATTGTCCAGCACAATTGGGCCAAGGTTTTTGAAAGTGGGAAGCATGAGTTGGTTGAAGTCTGGGCAGAGGGTAAAAGCATTGAGGCGCTCAAGCTCCTACTATCTGGGGCATCAAAGGTGTACATCTCTTGCTCATGTTTCTTATGTAGCCAATACTGTTTTCCATTGAAAATGGGGTGTTCACACTTTGTCTCTCTGGGTGAATCTTGGTAGATCTTGAATTGCTTGCCTCTGTGAGCTAATTCAGCATGGAGAGTTTGCTTCAACATGTACTTCTTGTGCACAACTGATGATAGAGTCTTGTTTTGCAAATGATATTTTATGTTTGGGGACGGAGCTACACCTTAGTGGGCAGGTCTAGGCTGTTTCTTATCGCTGAAACCTGTCACTACAAATTATTTTGTTCATATCAGCAAAGCTTCAGTTGTCCCAAGTGAGACATGGCTCATGTTGACTTGGGATCTAGGTATCTGAAGGTATAGTGGATTATGTACAGGTCCTGAGTTTGAATCTGGAGGCTGCAGCATTATCATATTCCAGTAGGTTGGATCTCAATGAAGCATCCTTCAATGTGGTGAATGCAATGGTTGCCTTTCTTTACACTGGTGAGGTTGACCATCACTTCATGGCGCAGAGAGGTCTTGATCTTCTACATGCAGCACACAGGGTGAGAATTTTCCCCTTCTCTTCAGATGTACCTCAGGGCAGCAGTGTTCTACTATCTGTCATAATCAAGTCACAAATTTTGACATTGCTAACATTTTGGGTTGTCTTGCTCTCTCACTCCTGGCATTGATATGTGAAAGAATTTCTTACTGTCAGTTTGATTGAAATAAGTTGAGAATGAAATACTTAGTTTAGTGTACCATGAGTAAGTTGGCCTATTGTGCTTCCAGAGCACTATTTGTATGCAACCAACGTAGTACAAAATGCAAGTGCTGATCCTCTAATGTTGGTGCATGTTGCAGTATGGCATAACGAGCTTGGTATCGCTTTGTGAGCACTCAATCCATGCTACACAAGGTAATGCACAAACACAGAACTGATCCTCTGATTGTCGTCAATTTTTTGCTTATGTGCATTTGGAAGCCTGAATCTGTGTGCCTGTGATTGGATGTTCCTTCAGATAATTGGATAAAGCTACTGTCAGTGGCCTTGGAGTGCAACTCAGATAGTCTTGCACTTAAGTGTGCAAAATCAATTAAGGCAGTGATGGACAAGCGACATGAATCTTCCCATGTTCTCAAGAAAAGCTTCTCAGATGCCCAATCCAACCCAGACCAGCAGCTATTTTTGCACTCATAATTGGATTATATGGTTCCATTGTGCAACTATGAATCAATTGTTCCTATATGTATGTCAATGTTGCTAATGAAAAACAAAGACGTCTAAGTCTCTGTCCTGTGGTTAATAAAAATCTTACAAGTATGGATGATCAAAACTGCAATGTGAGTGAGGTGTGCAGAGCAAAAGGTTTGCTGCACATATGTAGCATGGACATCTGAACTGTTGAGAGCAACAGCCATACTGTAAGTTTCATGCACTCCAGCTTGATGGTCCACATCCTTGAACTTGGTTGAGATGTTAGTTGCTTAAAATCTTGTGAGAAATTTACTGAAGCAGTTTGTAAATATCATGTACTTATTATGACAACCCCACTGCTACAACATGATGTAAATTGGAAAATGCTTTCATAGATGTGCAATTGAGATTAGTTGTATAAGGACTGAAAGGAGAGGACCTCTATAGACCTTAGGCAACATAAGCCTTGTCAGCAAAAACTTTGCAAAAATTTGTCAACTTGTTTGTGAGTACCTAGTTAAAGAATAATATTTGATAGATGGAGAAATAAGCCTTCTTCGTGTTAATTGTGGTACCAATGCATTTCTTATGTTTGTAACTCTGTTGTAGAAGTTATTCCCAGAAAAGGATTTGTTTCTGTGTAAGGTTAGTAATAATGATCACAATTGCAAGATGTATGAAATCCATCTTTGCAGAGGTCAATAATGTCAACACAGTGAATTGAGGATTGAAATGTGAATGAATGGAATTTCATGTGTCATTTTTATTCAGGTATTGTGAAAGTTGATGACTTCAGGAATAATGGATGCAAAGGCCTTGTGCACATCATGTATTATGGTATGTTCAAGAAAGTCTGGTGCCTAATGCTCCAATGGACTTAATGTACAAACACATCTGCTAAGTAGTTTTTAAAGATGTGCAGGAACCTTAGTGCAACTCAAAGAATTCTATAAGAGTGTACCTAATGTAACCCTTGTCTGTATATAGACTGAGTTAAAAAATAATTGATGATAAATATAAGATGGGAGGACAAGCCTAATTACCTATTAATCAAGTTTTCAAACCTTAAGACTTAAGCATGAAAAGATAGCAATTCTATGAACATCAAAAAAATCCATCAAAACATGTTGGGAAAATGT